>Ga0209187_1001280_pt1 | contig 30661 bp, 24 predicted proteins | sample BantaG_FD_187430 | JGI IMG/M metagenome (GOLD analysis project Ga0209187, IMG submission 187430) | Marine algal microbial communities from Bantry Bay, Ireland - BantryBay_4 metaG (SPAdes) (version 2) | ecosystem: Host-associated > Algae > Red algae > Unclassified | place: Bantry Bay, Ireland...
GTTCGGTCTTCTCCTTCACCTTCCCACTCAGTCTCTGTCTTCGTCCCGAATCTGATCTGCACTGGCAAGAACTTACAATACTTATCTAGTAAAGTCTGGATGCGCTCCTTCGCTAAAAATTCTTTGCTGTCATCGCTGATGTGCAGGATGATATCTGTACCACGATCTTTTCGATCTCCAGCGCCAATCTCATACTGAGGATTTCCGTCGCAGATCCATCTGACTGACTTAGCTGATTTTTTATACGACTTAGTTACGACTTCGACTTTATCTGCTACCATGAAGGCTGAGTAGAATCCCAGACCGAAGTGACCTATGATATTAGCCTCATCTTTGTACTTCTTAACGAAGTCTTCTGCGGATGAGAATGCCACTTGATTCAAGTATTTTTTTACCTCTGACTCCGACATTCCGATGCCACGGTCACTGATGGTCAGCGTCTTGTTTTTCTCATCTAAGTGGATGTCGATGATTAGCTCACCGATCTCTCCCTTGAAGTCACCTTTAGCAGCAAGTGTCTTCAGTTTTGATGAAGCATCTACTGCATTAGAGACCAGCTCTCTCAAGAAGATTTCTTGATCTGAGTAGAGAAACTGTTTTATGATTGGGAATATATTTTCAGTTTCTACTGATATTTGACCTTTTTCCATTTTTGACATAAGCGTAGTTTATGGTTATACGTGAGTTTAGTCAAAGGGTATGCCACTGTATAATTACTGTCATATTGGCATTGTAATTCTCATTATATTGTGCAAGCTGTCAAAATGGACATAAATATGGTAGAAGAAAAGCAAATATTTCAGGATTATATGGGCCATAATGTATGCTTCGGCTGTGGTAAGCATAATGAAAATGGACTACAGATCAAGAGCTACTGGGAAGGTGATGTAGCTGTCTGTCGATGGCGACCTGAGTCGCATCATAATGGATGGAAAGATGTCATGAATGGAGGTGTGATGGCGACGCTGATCGACTGCCACTGTATGTGTACCGCCATGGCTCATGCTTATAAAGTCGAGGGTCGAGATTTGGGCACAGCACCACACTATAAGTATGCGACAGGAACCATGACAATTAAATACCTGAAGCCAACTTCTAATCTCGATGAAGTCGTCCTCAAAGCTTCTGTTACAGAAGTCAAAGGGAAAAAGACCATTGTCCGGTGTGACTTCTATGCCCAAGATGTAAAGACTGCAGAAGCAGAAGTCATCGCCATTAGAGTCTTCAGCAGCAAGGATGAGAATCATAGCTCAGCAGCTTTTAAATAAATACAATACATGGAAAAATTACACGATTTATCTTACATACTTCCGATCATCATTGGACTCAGTTTTGCTATTGTTTTTTTACAATCTGGCATAGATAAAGTCATAGATAGAAAAGGAAATCTTGATTGGCTTAAAGGCCATTTTAAGGATAGTATTTTAAAAAGTACTGTCTCTCTTAATCTGACGATCATCACTGTTTTAGAAATTATTGCAGGATTGATTTCATTGGGTGGAGTGATATATTATCTGGTGTCGGGTTCTGATTTTTGGATAGAGCAAGGCTTGATCCTGAGTATGATAACATTAATGATGCTGCTCTTCGGGCAGCGCGTCGCCAAGGATTATGAAGGGGCTAAGACAATTGTAATTTATTTGGCTTTGGCTTTTGTGAGTTCTCTGATATTGATGTAGTGTATTCTTAGTCTTTTTTATAGGGTACTTTAGAATTCTTTGATTATGCTATAAAGAGACCGATTTGGGACATCATTACTTGATCTTTTGGCAGCTCTCAGCATAGTCTAATCGTATACGTCAGATATGAGTCCGTGTTATTATCTATGAATCAATCCCCGTAAGTCCTTTACTAAAGATCGATTGAATATAAAATTCACAATCAAATAAATCAAAACCCCAGATATAATCATGACGATTATCCTCATCATAAGATCCATGTCTATACGCGCTATAAACAGCTGAATAAAAGTCAGACAAATAATCATGATGATGCCCATCATTAAATTTTTCAGGATAACAGAAAAGTGAGCCATGACTGACATCTTAGATAGGCGATGCCGCAGATAATAGGCTGCTGGAATCGTGATGCAGATAGACCCCGCGACATACAGCCACAGCATAGATTCAAAAGATAAGTAGCTTACGCCGATGAATAATAAGAGGCCATGTACTGCCAGCTGAAATAGATTGAGATACAGACTATGATCAGGCTTGCCCAGAGCAAGTACATATGTCCCCAAGGGATTGCTGATACTTCTGAAATACCCAAGTAAGCAAATGATGCCTAATGTCATGATGGTGATTTCTTTTCCAGTGCCATATATGAATTCTACCAGATCATGTCTGATCGCATACATCCCGCAGAAGATAGGAGCTGTAAGTAGACTGATGATCGCAATTTTTTTTATGTACCAGTCATTAAGTCGAGGAAGATCATGTTGCATTTTAGAGAAGAGCGGGAAGGAGACAGTATTGAATATGGGATTGATGATAGTGATTGGCCTTGATATGAGAATGGTCGCTAATTCATAAAAGCCTAAGATTGTCGTGCCAAAGAATCTGCCTATGATGATTTTATCAAGATTAGCTGAAGCATAACTGACGACTCGATCGCCCATCTGAAATAGGCCAAAGGAAAGGCAGTGGCGACAATTAGAAATGTTGAACGTCGATATACTGGGAATAAAATATATCCTCATACCTATCACAAGATATACCACACCTGATACTGCGGCTCCTGCGACTGTCGCATATAGCACAGCCATCAGGTCAAAGTCAAAGTAAACCAACAGGATAACAATCACAAGAAATATTGTAACCCTCACCACCATTTCGACATATGATATCAGCTGAAATGCCAAGTCTCTTTTTAGTAGAATCAAGAATTGCTGACCTACAGCCGCAAGTGGTATGGCGATGCATACCAGCCTTAGGTAATTGCTGAGATCAGCCTTTGGAAAAAGTAAAGTGATAAAAGGAGCTAATAGATATAGGGTAAGAGCTGCTACACATGAGAGAACTACATTAAGCCAGTACAAGGTATTGATCTGCTGCTGATTCAGGTCTTGAAAGTGAATGATGCTATTAGAGATGCCTGCGTCGCTGAAGACCCTGGAGATACCGATAATGATGGTGATTAGAGATAATAGACCTATCTCAGATGCGGGCAGATATCTGGCAATAATAGCAATCTGGATTAAGCCTAATATAAATGACAGACCAGTAGAAAGACTGGTCCACTTGACTCCTCGGATGGCTTCTTGTTTAAGATCCAATAAGATGATGATTTAGGTCTGAAAGATAAGAATTAAGCTTAAGCTATGGCCTGACATCTGATCTGATGAGGCATGCAGGATTACCACCATAGAAAGAATGAGCAGGGACATCTCTGGTTACTGTAGAATTAGCAGCGATGACCGCATGATCTCCTATTGTAACTCCGGGACTGATTACGACATTAGCATAGAGAGTCACATGATTACCTATGGTGACTTTAGCAAAGTCTCGCTTGTCATAGTCCTTCATATTCGTCTTGCTGGCAAATATCTTAACACCTGGCCCGCAGTCAAAGTGATCACCGATGTGAATGCCAAATGGCCCTGTGCCATACATAATGACTTGTGGCCCGATGTGGCTATGCTGACCGATGTGGAGATAGCCCTTAAAGTGACACCAGTCCATACCGCCCAGATGAAAATATACACCATCTGCTAAGTCTACATTATTTCCCAAAGTAAGATGACTCATGGGACCGATGATCTTTAGATCACCTTCTATTTTTACTGTCGGATTTAGCTTCGCTAATGCTTGTCTTGTCCTCCGCTGAGTCAGCCACCTTTTGAACATTCTAATTGTTTATTTTAAAGTCTATGCATCTGCCTCATCTGGATATACCTCTCTGATCATCTTCACCACTTCTTTCTGCATAAAGAATTGATAGATTCTAATGGAGATAATGACTTCCATGCGCTCCCTATATTTTTCTTGAAAGAGTGAGTCAGTGATGAGTGCAAGAGCTTTGTCCAATGATTTGATAATGGTATTGCGCAGTGGATCAGAGTAAAATCTATACTCTCCCATAAAGCTGAGTCCTTGCTCAGCATTGAATAAATGTAGATCTATCATTTCATAGGGGAAGATAGCTGCTTTTTCCATTTCTCTCAGCAGAGTATTAATCTTCTGTATGCGTGGGCGCCTCGGTCTGCGACGACTTTTCGTTTTATATTTAGACAGGATGGATTCTTTTGCTTTAGCATAGACTTTTTCTCTGTCTTTATCAGTGCCCAGCTCCATAGAGTAGTAGGACTTCACCTCTGGAATCTTTGTATATAGATTTAGTAATTCCTCTCTGAGTTCAGCCTCATCGATTTGATTGATATGTTTTATAAATGTTGATCTACGCATCTGAGTGAAAAGATATATCTTTTTTCAGATCGTATGGAATGTTCAGTAGATTAGATATCATAGGGCATACAACAAATTGTGTTGCAAGTAAACAAATCCTTTTGGATAGGACTGGAAATTGATTCCCCCTAATCATTATAGACTAGTCATCCTTAACCAGCCTGCGGAAGGCTGACTTGATTCAGTATTTAATTAATAATTAATCGGTTGTCTTTAGTCACGAGTATGGTCGCAATAGTACCTCTCATGAATTAGAAGATTCTGATATTACTTATCTTCAACATATTATACCGCACTTTTAAAAAGCATTTAGCTCTTATGAAATTATTCAATACAGCATTATTCATCATCTTCTCACTCTATCATGTGCAAGCTCAAGTCAAGTACTTGCACTGCGGACACCTGATCGATGGACAGTCTAAGTCTGTCCAATCTTCTAAGACAATCATTGTCGAAGCCAATAAAATCATTGATATCAGAGATGGTTATGCGACGGTCCCTGATACAGCTGAACTTGTCGATCTGACTGATCAGTATGTCATGCCAGGATTCATAGATATGCACGTGCATATCGAAGGGCAGTCAAGCCCTCAGAGATATTCTGAATCATTCAGCATGAATAAAGCGGATGTGGCACTGAGAGCGACGATGTATTGTGAGCGCACCTTAATGGCAGGATTCACCACAGTCAGAGACTTAGGTGGATCTGGCGTCAATGTATCCCTACGTAAGGCGATCAATGCAGGATATATCCCTGGTCCACGAATCTTAACTGCCGAAAAATCACTGGCTACGACAGGAGGTCATGCAGATCCTTCTAATGGTGTCAAAGACGATCTGAAAGGCGATCCAGGACCAAAAGAAGGTGTCATCAATAGCATCGAAGAGGCTAAGAAAGCCGTAAGACAGCGATATAAAAATGGAGCTGACTGTATTAAGATCACTGCCACAGGAGGTGTGCTCAGCCTGGCTAAAGATGGTATGGGACCACAGTTTACCATCGCAGAAGTGAAAGCAGTCGTCGATGCGGCTGATGATTATGGATTTGTCACCGCAGCGCATGCGCATGGGAAGGAAGGAATGAGGAGAGCTATTCTGGGAGGCATACACACCATCGAGCATGGCACATTCATGGATGAAGAGATCATGGACCTGATGATCGAGAAGGGTACTTACTATGTACCTACGATTTCTGCTGGCATGTTTGTTTATGAAAAAGCGAGTACTAATCCGATGTATTTTCCAGCCATCATCAGACCTAAAGCGTTGGCCATAGGACCATTGATCAAAGAGACATTTGCCAAAGCGCATAAGCATGGTGTGAAGATCGCTTTCGGTACTGATACAGGTGTGAGCCCACATGGCGATAATGCTAAAGAATTTGAACATATGGTAGATGCAGGCATGGCTCCGATGGATGCAATCATCTCTGCTACTAAGATCGCCTCAGAGGCTTTAAGAATAGATGATATGCAAGGCACTTTAAGCACAGGAAAATATGCTGATATCATAGCAGTAGATCAGAATCCAATTGAAGATATTACCTCACTCCAGCAAATCGCTTTTGTCATGAAGGATGGTGTGGTGTATAAGCAATAGCTAGGGAATATGTACTGTTAAACATTATTTAACCATACTAAATGATCTATACTAGCGATTTCTATGTTCTTACTTTTGTTTAAATTAAGATGTGAAGTGAATTACAGAAAATTAAGATATATAGCTTTCTCAATATTCCTATGCTTTATGATAGCACTGACAGCATCAGGCCAGCCTAAACTTATGATAGATGATGGTCCTTACATTTCCATCATAGAAAAAGGGTATAAAGTCAGATGGATTAAGCAAAATAAACTTAAGACTAAAAAGTACAAAGGTGATCTACCGACAGAATACCATAATCTGAACTTTCCACTACATATCAGAGATGATATAAAGAAAGAAGAACCCTCCATTTATACTGATGTCTCTAAGATCGCAGCCATCAGCGATATACATGGCCAGTATGATGTCATGATCAAACTATTTTCAGAGAATGGGATTATTAATGAGGATTTAGAATGGTCCTTTGGTGATGGTCACTTAGTGATCACAGGAGATATATTTGATAGGGGAGATCAGGTCACGGAGATATTGTGGTTCGTCTACGCGCTAGAGGCACAAGCACTTAAGGCAGGTGGAAAGCTTCACTTCTTATTGGGGAATCATGAGCTTATGGTCTTAGATGGTGATGACAGGTACATCCATAAGAAGTATCGGTATACTATGGCATTGATGAATCAGCTTTATCGAGAATTATTTGATCCACATACTGTCTTAGGAGAGTGGCTGAGGTCTAAGCATATCAGCATTAAGATTAATGACATCGTATTTGTCCATGGCGGATTCTCTAATCAAGTCCTAAAGTATGGTATCAGTTTAGATAGTATGAATCAAGTATTCAGAGAAGATCTAATCGACCAATCATCAGATGCTATCTCACAAGATTCAGTATTGGCTGATTTTTACTTTGAAAAAGGACCGCTGTGGTATAGAGGCTATGCGACCGAGACTTTCTCAGCGGACGATGCAGATGAAGTACTGGCAGCGCTTCACTGCGATCATGTAGTGGTCGGACACACATCTATGAAAAGCATCGTTAGTATATTTAATGATAAAATAATCTTTATTGATTCTAGTATAAAATTTGGTAAAAGAGGGGAAGTCCTTTTCTGGGAAAAAGGAGCGTTTAGCAGAGGGGACATATTCGGAAACAAACAAGACTTAATCAGTTCAAATGGAACAAAATAACACTTCAATAGCTACAGCTTTTTTGTTATTCTTGCTTATAGGATTACAGAGCATATCTCATGCTCAAGAGACTATATTCAATCATTTATATGAATTGGAAGAAGTCCCTACCATAAAAATCGAGACAGACCTTAAGCACCTGGTCAGGCATAAAATCAAAGAGGAATACCAGCCAGCTACTGTAACCATCCTCAGCTTAAAAGGTGACTTGAGAGAATGGACAACTAAGGTCAGAGCGAGAGGTAATATCAGAAAAAAAGTATGCCACTTCCCACCGATCAAAATCAACTTTAAAGAGAAAGAGCTTGCATCAGCTGGATTCGATAGTCTGGATATATTGAAGCTGGTCCTACAATGCCGATCCAGCAAACGGACGGTCAGCTATGTAGTCAAAGAGCGATTAGCTTATGACCTGTATGCTATGATAGATACTAATAGCATGAGGGCTAAGATGGTAAATGTAGAATTCTGGAATGAAGGAGAAATGAAGGAATCCCTATCTGCTTTTCTAGTAGAGACTGAAGATCACTACAGCCAGAGACTGAATTCAAGAATAGCAGAATCAGGGAAACTTAATTCCTCTATACTTAAGAGGGATCACTACTTAAAGATGACTTTTTTTCAGTACATGATCGGTAATGTAGATTGGGCAATTCAGAATAAACATAATGTAGAAATCATACAGACGGCTGACAAAAAGTATATCGCAGTCCCCTATGATTTTGATTATTCTGGATTAGTGAATACTGATTATGCTACACCACATAAGTCACTGCCTATAGATGAAGTGACGGAGCGCTTCTTTATGTCTAAGGGTGTCAAAATAGGTGAAGCAATAGCCACAGCTGCTTACTTCATTAGTATGAAAGATGGTTTATATAAGTGTGTGACTGCAGCTAGCTACTTAGATGATGATGATAAGGAGGAGGTCATCCATTATTTAGACGGATTCTATCAGACGATGGAAAGTGAAAGATCCTTGAAAAGAGCTATGGTCAAGTGATTAATTTGGATCATTAAAAGCTTATTGTAAAGAGAGTTCCACTGCAAGAAACAATATATTTACATTTGCGTTTATCTTGCTGAAGGAAAGCACATTTTTTATCACTTTTGCCACTGCTGATGCTATCGACTAAAAATCTCTCATACTCATATAATAATTCCAACTGGATAAATTTTCCAGATCTCGAGTGTAAAGCAGACCAAAGATATCTTATCATAGGTCAGTCAGGTACAGGGAAAACAACATTCCTTCATTTATTAGCTGGATTATTAAAACCTAAAAAGGGCAGTGTTCTCATCAATGATGCAGATCTATCTCGGATGTCAGGGCCATCATTGGATAAGTTCAGAGGGGATAATATCGGCATCATATTCCAGCAGACCCATTTCATGGATGCCCTTAATGTAGAAGAGAATCTGATGATCGCTCAGAAGCTTGCAGGACATGCTGTCAACAAAGCTGAGATCACTCAGATATTAGACAAGCTGAATATAGCCCATAAGCAGACATCCAAAACAAAGAATCTCAGCCAAGGCGAGAAACAAAGAGTCGCTATAGCCAGAGCGCTGATCAATAAACCTGTCGTCATACTGGCAGATGAACCGACCTCAGCACTCGATGATAAGAACTGCTTAGAAGTCGTCGATCTATTAGAGCGCACCGCTGATGATGCTAATGCCACACTGCTGATTGTCACCCACGATAACAGACTGATGGAGCACTTTCCTAACCAAATCAAGTTATCATGAATCTCTTAGGACTGAGCTGGAAGAATATCATGAATAAGCCGCTTAATCTATTACTAAGCATGGTGCTTTTTGGATTGGGTATTGGTCTGATCAATGCTTTGCTATTGATGGACCACCAGATGAAAGAGCAGTTTGATAATAATCTTGCAGGGATAGACATGGTCATTGGCGCTAAGGGCAGCCCGCTGCAGATGATTCTATGCAGCATGTATCACATAGATAACCCCACAGGTAATATCAGTATCGGAGAGGCAAAGCCTTTCTTAAATCCGAAGCATCCGCTCATAGCGACCGCAGTACCATTGGCATTAGGTGACAGCCATGAATCTTATAGGATCGTAGGCACAGATTATTCTATACTGAGCTTGTATGAAGCCAAGATAGGCGAGGGTAAGTTATGGGAGCAGCACTTTGATGTGACCATAGGTCGAGTCGTCGCTGATGAGACAGGCCTCAAGATAGGAGACCGATTTCAGAGTAGTCATGGTTTCACTCATGATGAAGATTTAATTCATGAGCATGAAGATGGATTTAAAGTCGTCGGTATATTAGAGCCGACAGGAAGTGTAATCGATCAGCTCATCCTGACGACGACTAAGTCTATTTGGGATGTGCATGGACACGAAGAAGCAGAAGAATCTCATGATGATCATGATCATGCGGAGCACGATCACGAGCATGATGCGGCAGGCTTTAACTTATTAGATTACCCAGATCAAGACATCACGAACATCTTAGTGAAATTCAGAAATCGGACTAACTTCCAGTCACTCAGTCTACCAAGAAATATTAATGAAAATACAGATATGCAAGCGGCTTCTCCGCCCATAGAGATTAACCGACTTTACAGTATGATCGGAGTCGGTGTAGATGCGCTGCGTAACATAGCGATCATCATTGCACTGGTATCAGCCTTTAGTATTTTCATTTCATTATTCTCCTCTCTGAAGGATCGAAAGTATGAGCTTGCACTGATGCGTGTGATGGGAGCAGGTCGTAATAAACTGTTCTTATTAATCATACTTGAGGGTATGCTGTTAGCCTTATTGGGCTTCATCGTTGGATTCATCATCAGCCATATAGGTATGGAAGTCATTGCACACTACGCTAAGGCCAGCTATCGATATAGTTTTACAGGATTCTTGTTTCTCAAAGCAGAACTTGTGATTTTAGCAGTGGCATTATTGATTGGTATGATAGCAGCTTTGATACCGGCTATACAGGCTTATCGTACGGATATTCATGAGACATTGTCTAAGTAGAGTTAGTTTATTTTTTGCTGTGACTTTTCCAATGGGTCTTGACCTATTAAAGTAGGTCTATCTTTTAGTAGGAAAACAAATCAATGGCTATATAACTTCTTTAATAGTAAGTTATGTCTACTGCCTATTCAGAATAGTATCGACACATGAAAGAGTAATGAAGAGATTAAATCAATTTATGACTTTGACAGATGTTTTATTAATTGATAAGCAAAATGTATCATAAGCAATGAATACAAAATTTAATGACTTCGATAAAAAAGCTGATAATATTTGATAGGATCGCATATCCTCCTATGTCGAGATTATGATCTATCATTAGGGGTAGCAAGCGGGAAAGTCTCTCAATGAAGCCTTTTAGTCTATCATTTATTAAATAACATACTCGCTCAAAAAATCCTCCTTAGTCATCCTGACTCCCTGCGGCGCATAGTCACCCATATGGAGATGAGCCTCTAAAGCCTCGAATTCTGTCGTCTCTTGTGAAATGGGAGGGACATCATCTATCTGCGCTTCAAAGTCTGCTCGCGCCAGCATATGCCTGAATAGGATATAGCCTTCCTTGTGAGGCATATTCCACGCTATGAAATTATAACCCAAAGAAGCGGCTCTTTTTTCTATTGCTTGATCAGGGCTAGACATGACGATATTGATGAAGCCTTCCTGATCGATGATCGCATCTTCATCTTTCAGTGCATTGAAGTTATAAGTGGCTTTATTGCCCAAATTAAACGACCAGTAACGGACATCAGCTTGGCCAATATCTTCTGGTCCTTTACTATTATGCTGAGGTGCTTTGAATCTGAATACATAGACTTCATCATCCTGCTTCGTAATAGCAGAAAGTAGATACCTGTTGTCATTATTCTCGATAAAGCCTTTCGTATCGATGGCATGAAATGGAAGCGTATAATGCTGGAGACCATCAGGGCCGTCGAGCATGACGCTATTCTCAGTCTGATAAAGTAGGCTCAGTCGTTCTACCATCTTAGGCAGGCTGAAGCGACGGACGATACTTCTTAGATTAAGCGCTTTAGGTAGTCTGACATTTTTGAATTTGGAACTAGATGCATCATGCTCTAAAGAGATTGCTTCTACCGTTGGAAACTCTACGCCTCCGAAGTCGTCAATATTATAATCATAAAGCCTGATGACAATGGTCAAGAGCTTGACATCATCTCTGAATGAAAGCACATTGGATAAGCTATCTGCCTCATAGCTTTTAGGCAGAAGATGGACGGTATAGGCATCATCTACAGCTATACTATCTCGATCTACTGTAAACGGATTAGGCCGGCCTGAATCAGTTTTGATCTGATAGTCGACCAGCGAGCCTTGAGTCGCATTATCCCCTAAGCTATAGACGTTAAAGCTGAAGTATCTCGTATCTGGAAATGTTCCTTTGATGCGATAGCCAGCAGTCCGATTAGTCCGAGCCAAAGTATAGGTGAAGTAATTTGCATATTGATCAGGCAGAATGCCTACTGTGGTATCTCTGCCGATGTACGACTCCCATACACTGTTATCAGGGCCGATAGTCCCTGAATTGAGGTATCTTAGAGTTGCTATCCAAGCGATGAGGATAATTACAAGTAAAATTATAATAGAGTAGATGAGTTTTTTCACTGAGCTATGATTGATTGTTATATCTTAAGCATACAGTTACGAAAGATATATAAATCATGAGCAGGAATCAGAATGCAAGATTATTTTTTAATAAGAGTGCATCTTTTTCACAGCTCCTCCGTCATTAGGATGAATTATAAACTTAAATAACGTAAAATATATAACATGAAAAATAAAAAAGAATGTACCTGCCAGTGTGGACCATGTACCAATGGTGACTGTAAGAATTGTACTTGTGATAACTGTACTTGCGAGAGCTGTACTTATTAAATATTAATGAAATATAATATTGGGTTCAGTATGCTGACTGCAGATTGAATCCATTTTTATATTGAACGCATGAATCATAATAAATGTTAGTATCATATGACAGTGAGAGAATATAAAGATACAAGTGATGTATTCGATGCTTATCATAAGGACCTGCGCAGATTCATACGCTCTAAGTCACAAGATGACAGTCTGATAGATGACATCGTTCAAGATTCCTTTTTTAAGCTTCACCTGAATTTAAGCAATGGGAAAATCATCACTAAGCCAAAATCATGGCTATACAGGGTTGCTCAGAATGCACTAATAGATGAATATAGACTTTCTAAAAAACGGTCTGATTTAAGGACTCCATTAGAGTCTGAAGATCATTTCGATAAGCCCTCTCATACACCAGCTGACTGTCTCCGTGGTATCGTGGCAGCACTTCCTTATAAATACAAGAAAGCTGTTTACTTAGCAGACATTAAAGGTGTAAAACAAATAGATGCAGCAGATCAATTAAATATCCCATTGCCCACTTTCAAGTCTCATGTGCAGCGCGGCCGTAAGTTAGTCGCTCAGGGTTATGTAGAATGTTGCGATTACAAGATCAAAGAAGATGGGACCTTAGTCGGAGAGATAAAGGACTGGGAAGAATGTAAAGTCTGCCATTCTTAGGTGATTTTTTTAATGAGCGTAGTATATAAAACAATCAGGTCATCCTGAGACACTAAAATTATACTTTCGACAAATCTCCAGAAATCTACTATTCCAAAAAGTGAATCCCTGATATCTAATGATTGGTTTCAACCAATTTAGAAAAATCATGTGTACAACGTTAGTCTATCGGCAGGCAGGCAAGGCTCCGACCTCTGATGGGAAGCTTTACGGACAGTGGGTTTCTCTTCCTTAACTACATAGTATTTGTTAGAAATACTTGCTTAAGCAACCCCTTGAATTCCCCTCAGCCATAGGCTTACAGAATGAAAAGGGGAACTACCTTTTCTTTTAAAACAAACTTATCGGTAATCCAAATAGCTTGTCATATCGGTATGGCAAAGACTCCATTTCCAAGCTCGAAGAGGCCACCATCCTGACTCAGAATAGCCTTGATTCCTTTGTTTTATTGTACTTTTAAGAAAAAAACTATGCCTCAATTAAACTATTATATCTTATTTATCACAGCCGCATTTCCCATCATCTTAGGCGCTGTCTATTACAACCCTAAGGTCATGGGAAGAGCTTGGCTGTCTGTGGCAGGCCTTACTGCTGACGAAGTTCTCGGTGGTAGCATGGTAAAAAAAGTTCTCCTGACTTATTTGTTCGGCCTGTTCATGTCTTATATCCTTTTTCTATTTTCGGTACATCAGAGTGCTATGTATCAGCTATTTCTTCACGAAGAAGATTTATTCAAAAGCGGATCAGAGTTAAATAATTATGTTGCTTCTTACATGGCAGAATATGGAGATAGGCATCGCACCTTCGGACATGGAGTTTTGCATGGCATGGAGCTATGCTTTTTGATGGGCTTGGGGATGATCGGTATTACTACATTAAATGAGCAGAGGCCTATGAAGTATATGTGGATTCATGTTATCTTTTGGGTGCTTTGTGGAGGCCTGATGGGTGGCGTGCTTTGTGCTTTTGTGTGATGGTATGATTGCAACATTCTTAAGTTCATAATACACCATACGCTCAAGCGTACCATACAGACAAGCGTATGGTCAATAATTTCTCTGTCTTATACGGTGATCCCAATAGACTGGCGATGGACAGGCTCTTCAATAGTTAACTAATTTACGATATCTAAGCAACAGGATTTGAGTCTTCTGAACTCTTTATGAATTTCTGAGTTCTTCATGGCTATACTATATTGGTTTATAGAATTACTTACTTACCATTAACATAACTCACTACTCTATATTAGATTATTAGAGTGATTATTCTAAAGTAAGTTTTTTTACTTAATTGTGTTTGCTACCCAATATTGAAAGACAAGATCATAATAGTGGTAGGCATTATCCTCTTGATAGATGATGCCTGCGCCTTCCAGTTTTTTAATGGCTCTGCTGGTATTAATTTTTTGGTGACTTGCCATAGCATAGACGCCGGTGGATTCTGTACTGAGGTGTTTTAAGGTTAGGACTAATTCTTTATTGCTGGAGATATCTTCCCAGAGTTTCTCTAGGTAGCTTCTTTCACTATTCGTGATAATGTCAATGAGTATATCAGTAGATGGCGCCTTGCCCTTGCTGAGGTGATATAGATACATCTGCTGTAATGCAAGCTGACAGTAGTAGGGGTGACCTTTTAGAAAGTCGATGCTGTCTTCTATGAGCTTGATGTTATAATCTAAAATGTAATTGTATAGGTAGAGCTTTTCCATCTTTAAATATTATTTTGCTGAGGTATAATAGTTATGCCTTCCATCTGTACTTCATAAATTACTTCAATTTTCGTTAGGAAATTATAAAGAATTGTGGATGACAGAAGGTCTTGCAGTCTATTACTCTCTACTGTTAAAAAGAGATAATAATAAACTATCAAAGTATGTAGATAGCCAAGACAATTATATTTATATCAATGATAACTGCAATTAAGATCTAATAGTCCCACTCTGTAGAATAACAAGAGTCTATAATAAAGAGAAAGTTAGATCATTTTTTAATATCAATGACTATAGCATTAATTATGAGGATTTAGGTGATAATGTTTTTGACTTTTATGCTTTATCAGGAAATTTTGTAGAATACATAATTGATAAAATAGGTGAGAAGCATGTTAGACAATTTATTGTGACTAACACTCAGAAGTCTACCTTATTAAAAGATTATCTAAATGATAATGCCATAAACTTAGACGACTTATATGTTGATTGGTTAGATTTAAATTTTAGTGATTCTTGAAACTGATAGCTCATTAACTCTCCCCCATCTGCCTCAGCAACTTCTTCACCCGATCCTCCACAGACTCCGACGTCAGCTTCTCTCGATTCAGCCGATCCACAATAATAGGAAACGAGTAAGGCGTATATTTTCCGGGCCGGGATAGAATAATTTTTTGCCCCTGTATCGTTTTCAGCGCTTCTCTCAGTCTGGCTTCTTCCAGCTGGAAGGTCATCACTTCATCATAAGTTTGTAAGTAGAGAAGATTATCAGGATCATACTCTCTAAACACATCAAAGAGTAAAGATGATGATGACTGAAGATGTCTTTCTTTTTTGATCTTACCTGGAAAGCCTTGGAATATCAGTCCTGATATTTTAGCAATATCGCGGAATCGCCTTCTAGCCATCTCTATAGAATTCATACTGGCTTGTATATCCTTGAATAGATCTTTAGTGTCAAAGATACTGGCAGTAATTAATCTTTCTATATCGATTTCTTGATCTGATAATAATTCAAAACCATAGTCATTCATGGCAATGGAAAAACTGATCGGCATTTGATAAGAGATACGCTTAGCGAGTAGTGCGCCCATACCCTCATGGACATATCGACCCTCAAATGGATACATACATAGATGGTAGCCTTCTTTCGTCTGGAAGTACTCGATTAAGAATTCGTCATCTTTGGGTAAGTGCGATACTTCTCGCTGTCGCTCTAAAAGGGGAGAGATGGCCTCAAGTTCCACCTCGTCAATAATTCCATCAGCATAGTTGTACATTTTTCGTCTAAGCATCTTAGCCAACATGGATGACAGTGGCATACGTCCGCCCATCCAGCTCGGGATTCGGCTCGTCTTTTTCTTTGACTTTCTGACATAAGCAGTCATTTCTTTTATCCTGACCAGCTCTAGTGGCCTACCAGCAAACCAAAATGCCTCGCCAGGGTTAATCTGTGAAATAAACCATTCTTCTACGGTCCCGATCTTCTTTCCACTCATATATTTAAGCGATAGACTCGCATCACTGACGATGGTGCCTATCGATAATTTATGGCGTCTGGCCACATATTTATTAGCAGCTAAATATCGACCTTTATACTTGCCGATGCGCTGGTACTCGTCATATGCTTCGAGACTATTGCCACCATCCACTAAGAAGTCCAGACACCACAGCCACTCATCTTTCGATATGCTCTCGAAGCAATGTGTAGACTTAATCTCTGGATAAATTTTCTCTTCCTCAAAACCTTCACTCACTGCTAAGGTCATCAAGTACTGGATCAAAACATCAAATGATCTGATGTATGGGATGCGTGGCTCCTGCACCCCTTCTGCGATAGCGGTACGCAGTGCTGCGCCTTCCACCAGTTCCAGAGAGTGAGTCGGCACAAAGTAGATCTTACTGATAGCGCCAGGTCTGTGGCCACTTCTACCTGCTCGCTGTACAAATCTCGATACCCCTTTAGGACTACCCACTTGCACGATACTTTCCACAGGTCTGAAGTCTACACCGAGGTCAAGACTCGAGGTACAGACCACTGCTTTCAGCCGCTCATCATGAAGTGCCTCCTCTACCCACTCCCTTAGCTCTCGACTGATAGATCCATGATGCATGGCGATGATACCAGCCAAATCAGGCTGCGCATCTAAAATCTTCTGATACCAGATCTCGCACATAGCACGAGTATTAGTGAATATCAGTGTGCTCGTACTCTTATTGATGATTGGCAGGACCTTATCTAATAGCTTGATACCGAGATGACCAGCCCAAGGATATTTTTCTATTTCATCAGGAATTACAGATTCTACGGCGATGCGCTTTTCCTTATGTGACTTGATAATCTCATATCCTGCTGCAGCTTGACTGCCGAATAGGACATCAGCCGCTTCTTCCAGATTAGCAATGGTAGCGGATATGCCCCAGACTCTGAGGTCTGGAGCCAAGGTTTTAAAGCGTGATAATGCCAGCTCCACTTGGACACCTCTTTTACTACCCACAAGCTCATGCCACTCATCTACGACGACAGCTTTCAGATACGAGAAAAACTCTAAGTATCCTCTAGTCGCCATGATGACGTGTATACTTTCAGGAGTGATGATAAGTATTTCTGGCGGATGTAAGAGTTGCTTTTTTCTTTCGGTGGTCTTTGTGTCTCCTGATCTGATACCCACGCGCCAGCTCATGCCTAAGCCTTTTATGGCCCTTTCTGTAGCGAGCTTGATTTCTTTAGTCAAGGCTCTGATGGGGGCGATCCAGATGGCTTGTAGTTTGCCATCGGTATCTTCTCCCGATCTTATATTTTCTAATAAAATACCAACGATGAGGGACAGGGTCTTGCCACTACCTGTCGGCGCATTGACGAGTCCATATGATCCATCTAAGTATGCTTCCCAGGCATTGATCTGAAATGGAAATGCTTTCCATTCATTTTCTTTAAACCAGGCTTTCGCTTTGGAAATGAGTTGTTTATTTGTCAATCTTGATTCGGTTATTCTGTTATTCTTCTGTGTTATATTTTTCTGCGATAGTATTTAATCTGTCTGCTATCTCCGTGGAGCTGATCATTTTGCCATTGATAAATACAGCTTCTATATCTTGGGCATGACTGATGTCGGCCAATGGATTAGAGTTTAATAGAATGAGGTCTGCATCATATCCGACCTTCACTTTACCTCGTCTGTCTGATGTGCCAAAAAAGTCTGCCACACTTGTAGTTCCCGATTTTAAAATATCAAAATTAGACATCCCTACATTAGACATATCATGCATCTCATGGTGAATGGAGAATCCAGGCACATTAAAGACCTGCGGTGCGTCGCTACCTAATAATATGGTCACACCTTGCTCGGAGATTTCTTTTAGAATATCATCTCTGATTGCAGTGTATTTCATCCAGCCCGCTTCATCATAAGTGGTGTCAGAGGTGATCCTAATCTTGCTTTGTACCCAAGTATATCTGGTCTCAGGAGACATATACTTCATTTCGGGTTCGTTCACTTGATCGCCTGGATCTTTGGGAGAGAACCATCGTGTGAATAGTGTGTGAGTGGGGACGATGGCGATCCCTGCCAATTTCATTTTAGTGACTAATGCTGGAATCATGCTGCGGTCCACTTCATTAATTAGGTGATAGCCAAAAAAGCTCGTCAGGCTACGATCGATATCAGATTCTGCTGGAACCAGCGCTTCCATGAATCCATCCATGTGATCTACTGTCTTATAGCCCGAACTGATGGCTCTATGCAGACCGACTTCGATGGGCACATGTCCTGCATAGTCCATTGACACTTCTTGAGCTGTCGATTCCAGTGCATCCCATGCTGCTATAGGTATTCCAGGATGTATTTTTAAAAAATCATATCCATCGGTCTTATATTGTCTCACTTTTTCAATCGCCTCTGCGGTCGTGGGTATGGTATTGCCATTCATGGATGGGCTAGAGGTATAGAGTCGCGGACTTAGGACCAAATCCTTATTGATCATATCTTTCAACTCTAAGTGATAAGGCTGGCCTAACATACCTCTGATCGTCGTGATGCCTTGTGATAAATATAAAAATAATGTCTCTCGGACGATCTCATCATCTCCATCTTCAGGGATCGGGACATGAGCATGCATCTCTGATAGTCCTGGCATCAAGTATTTTTCAGTCCCGTCTATGACTTGGGTACTAGCTCCTGCTTCATGCTTCCCGATTCTATATATTTTTTGATTTCTGATGACCACATCTTGATTTCTGATGATGCTCAGCTGAGACATCGGAATGACATTTACATTTTTAATCAATATTTCAGGAGTCGTGTCTACGGGTAATTTTTGGCAAGAGGCCAATAGAGTAACTATTACAATACTACCAATTGATAATCTAATTCCGAATTCATTCATTTGAAAGAAATGATTTCGATAAAAATACGAAAAAGGAAGAAAGCTATTTGAAGAAAATGAAGGGAGTAAATGGCAGCAGTAAGATGGCTACTTGTCAAGTAACCATCTTACACTGCACTAATCAGTCGACCTATTGGCAAAATCTTGTCGGTTATGGGATCTGCCTGCAACTCTATTATCATGCTCTCTTTTTTAAGAGAAGCGATTGGAAAAAAAGTCTATGACGTAAATAGATATGGTAATCATGTGAATGATTCATTTCTATCCTGTCGATAAACAATATTTACAAAATATAAACATCTGTAAACTTATATGATAAAAGAATGTACGACTGTAGCATGCACCTTGCATGAAGTTGATGCTCGTTGGGACGAGTACTCATCAACTTCAATACAGTGATGACTTGTTTAAAAATCGGGTTTTGAGATAGCCTCATATCAATGACACTATCATCAAGATGGCGCACCGCACCATACTATAATGATACATTCAAATTTATTCTAAAATCTATTACGCTGATAGTCTACTGAAGCTGGAGAAAAAGGTTTGGTACTTGCTAAGTACCGGTTTGTTTGTTAGGATGCTCAAATGTAAAACAAAGATTTACATATTGCAAAATAATTTAATATGTTTTCAATAAACTTTTCAAATCCCCTATTTTATTGGCTTCTGAGGCTGGCTTATCCCGACGCCAATGTTTGATTCTGGGGAATCTCAGGGCGATTCCTGATTTATGTCGCTTAGATTCGTTGATCCCCTCAAAGGCGATCTCGAATACCAGCTCTGGTTTGACAGCCCTGACTGGACCGTAGCGATCTGTCGTATTCTTTTTGACAAACTGGCTGACCTCCCTGAACTCAGCATCAGTGAGTCCCGAGTACGCCTTAGTGAACGGGACTAATAGATCGCCATCCCATACAGCGAATGTAAAGTCTGTATAAAGATTCGCTCTTCTTCCATGACCTCTCATCGCATAGATCATGACTGCATCTATAGTGAGAGGGTCTACTTTCCACTTCCACCATTCACCTTTTTTCCTACCTGTCTTGTAAGTAGAGTTTTTCTGTTTGAGCATGAAGCCTTCTGTCAGCTTGGCTCTGGAAGTTTCTCGCAGCTCGGCTAATTGACTCCAGTTATCGCATATGACTTCATCGGACGTCTTTAGGATGTGATGGTATGATGGTAAGTCTTTGATAAGATCGAGTAGCAGGGCTCTGCGATATTCATAAGACTGCTCACGAAGGTCTGCCCCGTCATATTCTAATAGATCATAGGCCATAATGATGACAGGTACTTCTGCCAATAATTTTTTACTGACTGTCTTACGACCGATTCGTTTTTGAAGGGCCTGGAAGGGTAGTGGCTTACCATCCTGATAAGCTAATATTTCTCCATCAATGACAAAATCTTTTGAAGGAGCATCAGCTAAGTCAGATAGTTCTGGATACTTATCTGTGACCAGCTCTTCCCCTCTTGACCACAGAAAAATATTGCCTTGTCTCTTGATGAGCTGGCCTCTGATGCCATCCCACTTCCATTCTGCAGCCCACTCTTCTATAGGACCTAAGTCTTCTATTTCTATATCCAGTGCATATGCCAGATAAAAAGGATATGGCTTAGATAAATCGTCTAGAGGATTCTCAGACATGATGAGTTCATCAAAGCTGATGCTGAGCGGATCCCAATTACCCATCAGTCTGTGAGCTATTGTATTTTCATCTTGCCCATTGTATTTTGCAAGTGCTTTAGTGATGAGTTTCTGAGAGACGCCGACTCTGAATCCTCCAGTGATCAGCTTATTGAATAAGAATCTTTCTTCCGCATCGAGAACCTTCCAAGCGTAGAGTATTTTCTCTTTCTTAACAGCTTCATCTTTATCTTTTAGATCCATGATGTAGCTGATCCACTGGGATAAGTCTTTTTCATCAGTGGCTTCTGTATCGGAAATTACCTTAGCGATGGTCTCTGCCAGATCGCCTACTACATGGTATGTCTCTTCGAATAGCCAGAGCGGAATATTAGCAATTTCAGCGGCCCATTCGCGCAGCAGCTTAGTAGTGACTGTCCGCTTTGGTTTTCTGTGGGTGAATAAGGCTATTGCCCACATCTTATCTTCATCAGATGCTTCTGTAAAGAAAGTGACCAATGCCAATATTTTAGCATTCGTCTTAGTCGTCTGATCTAATGATATGAATAAGTTGCTAAAGTCTTTCATGATGTCTATATTTTCATTACATCTTTCTAAAAGGGTTTTGATCCTTTGTTTCGATATTTAATCATCTACTCAGGTGTCTTAATTATCCGCGTCATAAATGTTTCACGATGCGGCTTCTTCTGTTTCAAGTGATTCTCCGACGAAAGCTGTCTCTACAGGTCTTGCGGTATATCCCTTTTCATTCAGCCATTTAGAGTATATATTTGTGTAGCCATGAGTCGGGTATATATATTCTGCGCCGGTATCCTTTACGGCTTGATTGAGTGACTTCCAGTCACAGTGATCTGAAAGGATAAATCCTCTATCTGCCCCTCTTCTACGTCTGGCACCTCTGAGCGCCATCCAGCCAGATGCCACTCCGACTGATGCTGACTTAAATCGCTTCATCCATGCTGAGCCAGTAGCAGATGGCGGGCATAAGACCAGTGCATTTTCAAAGTCTTTTGGTTTTTGTGCTGCACCTACTTTTGTGGTAGATGGCAGCGAGACTCCATCTTGAGCCAATGCATCATTCATATTCCAGATAGCTCCATGTGAGAATATCGGACCTATGTCAGGATTGATATTATGAAGAATTCTTTGTGCTTTCCCTAATGAATAAGCCGTTAAGACTGATGCCTTTCCCTGTTCTTTATTCTGTGCCCACCAGTCGTTTATTTCATCATATGTTCTTTGCTGCTCTTCCCAGCTGTATATGGGTAATCCAAATGTGCTTTCTGTAATAAAGTGATGACACTGGAGCTGCTCGTATGGCTCAGAGATACCGTCGTTTTCTAATTTGTAATCTCCAGTTACGACCCATATTTCTCCGTCTTGCTCGATTCTGATCTGAGCTGATCCGATGATATGGCCTGCTGGGTGAAAACTGAAGTTCACGCCATTTACATTGAAGCGCTCTCCATAATCATAGGCCGTCAGATTTATCTTACCCAAGCGATGCTTCAGAATCACTGCAGAGCTTTTCACGCAAGCATAAGCATTATGCCCCCATCTGGAATGATCAGAGTGACCATGAGTAATCAGCGCACTATTTACAGGTTTCCAAGGATCAATAAATACATCTGCCTTAGAGCAGTACAGTCCTTTATCAGTGAAATCTATGACAGCCATAATGTGAAGCTAAGTAATGAAATTAACTTTTATGGTGAGAATTAGTGGATCTGAATATTATTATTTTTTTTGACTAATTTTTTAAGCTGTTACCTGTATTTTAATTAATCTGATTGACTCTATACTTATCAGTAGCACCCTGAATCTATTCTAACTGCCGATATGCTGTACCTACCTACGGCACATTGTCAAACGATTTATTTAATAGATTGCCAATTTTTAACCCCCAATGGGACCAAGTGAGATACATCTTATTTTAAAATGGTGCGTAGGAATCAAAAATCTGACGCACGACAAGAAGATCTTTTTCTTTGTGACATAGGTACTACATTTGATATTTTAAAATCTCTTGTCACTAATTCATTGTTATAATTAAGTCTCATCAATTGACCTGTAAGCTTATGTAAAGTAAAAGACTTTCATCAGCATTTTAAATTGGATAAAGAATTAGAATACTTGGAATGATCTCCACTGTATACGTTTACTAAACCTTGGAGGTTTAGTAAACTTCTATTTACCCTTTCGCTACATCACTGTAAAAGTCCCCTTCCTGGTTCTGGTAGAAGACCTCCTAAAACTGACTTAATTTAGTCAGTCTCCTTCTATAAAGTCAAATTAATTTGGGGAGTTCAAAATAAGCCTACGCTCTCTCTCCCTTTAATTCAAATTGATGACTGGTATTTTTTCCTCCTCCAGCTTTCAGTGCTTTATCACCGGCAAAGAATGTCTTATGGTCGTCACCAATATCTGAACCAGCCATGCGCTGATGCTTCACACAGGATACACCCTTGCGGATCTCTTGTCTCTGTACTGCATCCACATAAGCCAGCATACCCTGCTCGCCAAAATATCCTTCTGCTAAATCATTCATATATAGCGCAGTCGTATGGTAAGTCGGTAGCGTGATCAGGTGATGGAACACGCCTGCTTCTCTGGCTGCATCTTGCTGAAAGGTCCTGATCATCTCATCAGCTCTCTCGGCTAATTCTGTGTTGTCATAACTCATATCCATCAGCGCAGATCTTTCATACCCAGATACATCTTCGCCAGCATCTTTCATGGCATCATATGCTTGCTGCCGAAAGTTAATGGTCCAGTTAAATGAAGGTGAATTATTATAGACTAATTTAGCATTAGGTACTTCCTTTTTAATGCGGTTTACCATGTGCGCTATTTGTTTCACATTGGGCGTGGGTGTTTCTATCCATAGTAAGTCAGCACCATTTTGAAGACTGGTGACACAGTCCAGGACGACACGATCTATATTTGATTTTTCTTTAAACTTGTAGAGACCATTAGGCATACGCTTTGGACGAACCAGCTTACCATCTCTTTTGAGTAGGACATCATTTTCTGCGACTTCTTGGATAGATACTTCATCAGCATCTATGTAGTCAATGTACTTTGATGCTAAGTCACCCATCGCTATGCTCACAGGTAGCTTCTGGGTTAAGCCAGCTCCTTCAGAATCAGTCCGTGCTACGATGACGCCTTCTTCGATACCTAGCTCTAAGAAAGCGTATCTGAGGGCATTTAGCTTGGCAATAAAGTCTTCATGAGGGACGGTGACCTTACCATCTTGGTGACCACATTGCTTTGCATCAGATACTTGGTTTTCGATCTGGAGTGCGCATGCTCCAGCCTCGATCATTTTTTTAGCCAGTAGATAGGTGGCTTCTTCATTACCAAAACCTGCATCAATATCGGCTATGATGGGGACGATGTGAGTTTCATAGTTATCTATTTCTGATTGTACATCTTCGCCTGCCTCGAGTCTGCGAAATAAGTCATTTAGTTCTACAGCATCAGCTTGACGCAGGAAGGTGTATATCTCTTCGATCAGCTGAGGGACTGCGGTCTTTTCATGCATTGATTGATCTGGTAGTGGGCCTAATTCTGAGCGAAGTGCTGCGACCATCCATCCAGATAGGTACAGATATTTTTTATTGGTGGTCCCATGATGCTTTTTTACGGCGATCATTTTTTGTTGTGCGATGAAGCCGTGCCAACATCCGAGTGACTGGGTATACTGAGATGGGTCTGCGTCATATGCTGCCATGTCTTTGCGCATGATCGCGGCAGTATATTTTGCAATGTCTAATCCAGTTTTAAATCTATTTTGGATAGAGATGCGAGCAGCGTTTTCTGGGTTTATGGTATTCCAGGTATTGCCATGCTTCGCTTTTAGTTTAATGATCGTGTCAAGTGCTGAATTATAGTTTGTCATATGATGGTACATTTAGGTTTAGAGTAAAACAGGGTTGAGGTTTTTCAGGTCGTTCCTATCGGCTGATTATGGTTTATCTTTTTTGCTATCATTTTTCATTTCACTAACGGGGTCATCTACTTGAAATCCTTTGTATTCTGGTAGATTTAATTCTTGTTCTGTGATTCTGTTTTTCATAATTTTATGTTTTAGTGGTTTAATGATTATGACTAATGGTATTATTTAATGGTGATTAATTCATATGCTGGAAGAGTCAAGAATTCTGTAAATTCTTTCTCTTTTATTAATTGGTTCATTAGCGCTGCAGCGTGTGGATATTGACTCTCTAAGAATGCAGTGCGTCCTAATTTTTGTCTTATTTGATCACTTTCTTCTGTAAGGATTTTATGACAAAATTCATAAGTGATTTGCGTGCCTTCTTTTGTTACTGCTTGGTTTTTAATCCATTGCCAGAGTTGTGCTCTGGATATTTCCGCTGTGGCTGCATCTTCCATTATATGATTAAGGGCTACTGCTCCTTTGCCTCTGAGCCAGCTCTCTATATATCTGATGCCGATGTTGATATTATGTCTGATGCCTATTTCTGAAATAGTGCCTTCAGGTACCGCCAGTAAATCTGCGTTAGTGATTTGAACAAGATCTCTTTTTACATTGATCTGATTTTGGTTTGGCATATGCTGATTAAAAATCTCCAATGTATCTTTCAAAAGACCAGGATGAGCGATCCACGTACCATCATGTCCCAGAGTGACTTCCCTTAGTTTATCTGCATTTACTTTAGACATCGCTTCTTTATGAGCGATAGGATTAGAGGAGATAGGTATTTGTGCTGCCATGCCTCCCATCGCATGGACCTGTCGCTTATGGCATGTCTGTATTAGTAGCTGACTATAAGCATTCATGAAGGGTGCATTCATGGTGATTTGGTCTCGATCGGGTAGTAGGTAAGCGCGATGGTTTCTAAATTTTTTGATGTATGAGAAGATGTAATCCCATCTACCACAGTTCAGACCAGCGGAGTGTTGTCTGAGTTCATATAGGATCTCATCCATCTGAAAGCTGGCTAAGATCGTCTCTATGAGTACTGTCGCCTTAATGGTGCCGGCTGGAATGCCGAGGTAAGATTGAGAGAAAAGAAATATATCATTCCAGAGTTTGGCTTCTAAGTAACTTTCTAATTTCGGTAAGTAGAAGTATGGTCCAGATCCATGATCTATCAGATACTGAGCATTATGAAAAAAGAATAATCCAAAATCAAATATTGAAGCAGAGATAGATTCTCTTTCGATTGTAATGTGTTTTTCTTCTAAGTGAAACCCTCGAGGCCTCACCATTAAGGTAGTCTTATGATCAGCTTTAAGTTGATAATGTTTTTCTTTTCTTTCATCGAAGAAGGTCATGTCTCTTCTGACAGCATCTCGTAGATTGATCTGACCTTTTATCGTCTCGTTCCAGTGAGGACTGTGACTGTCTTCAAAGTCTGCCATGAAGACTTTCGCTCCGCAGTTGAGCGCATTGATAACCATTTTTCTGTCTACCGGACCAGTGATCTCGACTTTTCGATCTTTTAAGTCGTCAGGTAAAGGGGCGACTGACCATTGACTTTCTCTGATATCTTTTGTTTGTGGCAGAAAATCAGGGAAAGCACCACTGTCGATATTTTCTTGTTTCAGCTGCCTTGCTTCAAGTAGCTGTAGTCTGGTCTGGTTAAATTTGCTGTGCAGCGAGGATATGAATTGAAGAGCTTCATCGGTTAAGATGGATTCAAAGCCTTCATTCATAGGGCCTTTGATGGTGGCAATCATTGTTTCTGAGGGTTGAGATATAGTTGTATTCATGTTCAAAATATTTATGTAATTGGTTCAAATATAGAATAATTATATTAATAGCGGAATTTACGCTAAAAGAATTATAATTTCATTAGCAGTAAATTTTACTTTTACATGAAATATCTCAAACAAGACAGTTATGATCCCTATTTTGCAAGCCATATGATCACAGACAATGAAATCATCCGACTGATATTCGGATTCAAACTAAGATACCTCAGGCTTCAGCACCACATGTCTTATCAAGATCTCGCTGATCAGACAGGCCTATCTGTATCTTATCTTAATGATATAGAGAAGGGCAAGCGCTACCCTAAGCCTGATAAGATCAATTCTATTGCAGAAGCATTTGAAGTAGACTATAATTATATGGTAGCGACTAATGCGTCTAAGCGACTGCAGCCCATCATTGACCTGCTCACGAGTAAGTTTTTCAAGTTATTCCCATTAGAAGAATTCGGTATCAAGACAGAGAAGCTATTAGAGTTATTCACGAATACGCCTGATAAAGTCACGAGCTTTATTTCTACCATATTTAAAATAGCCCGTAACTATCAGGTGGGTGAGCCACAATTCTATAAGGAGGCTCTTAGGTCATATCAGGACATGCATAATAACTATTTTCCTAAGTTAGAGCAGGCTGTCGTAGACTTTAGAAAAAAGCATAAAGTCAAAGGCACTGTGCCATACACCACTTCATTTTTAGAATCGAAGTTAGAATCATATGGTGTCAAAATAGATAGAAAAGCTATCGCTAATAATATTGTGCTTTCTACGATCAGATCTTACTATGACTCAGAAAGACAGATATTATTTATCCAGGGAGGATTGACTTCAGCACAAGAGATATTTATCATCGCCAGAGAACTAGGATTTCAACATCTGGATCTGAAGATCAGGCCTTATGAAAATGCCATAATAGAAGTAGACTCTTTCGAGAAATTGCTTAATAATTATAAAGCATCGCACTTTGCAGCAGCACTGCTGATGGATGAGCAGGAGCTGATAGCAGATGTGAAACAAATAGCCCGAGAAAATAAATGGGAAAGCAGTCTTATATCTGACTTAATAGACAAATATCACGTGACGCCAGAAACACTCATGCAGCGACTTACTAATATCTTACCGCATCACTTCGGTATTGAAGATTTATTTTTCTTAAGACTTACGGGAGATAAAGATCTAAAGAGCTATAAGATGACAAAGGACCTGCATCTATCACAGCTGCATAATCCTTATAATAATGAACTGAATGAAAGTTACTGTCATAGATGGCTTTCCATCGCAGCACTCAGAGACCTAAGGCTTAAGAAATTTAAAAAGTCTGAAAGTAAAATCATCATCGATGCTCAGATTTCTAAGTACTGGCAGACTGATAATGAATATCTCTGCCTGACCATAGCGAAGCCTTCTCAGAGTCGTCAAGAAAATGGTGTGAGTGTTACCATAGGCATGCTCGTCAATGAAAAACTAAAAAGTACATTCTACTTTTTAAGTGATCCGCAGATGAAAGTCAGAGAGGTACACACGACTTGCGAGAGATGTGGTATAGAGGACTGTGAAGCCAGAGTGAGTCCACCACTATTCATAGAAAAGGAAGCAGAGCGAGAAGAGCTGTTAGAAAACTTGAAGGGGCTTATTTCAGAATGATTAATTCTATTGATGCAGTGAGATAGAATAATTCTATAAATTTAAAGTGATTAAAAATCCATCATGTATGTCAGCGAAAAAACTTGTTATATTTTTCATATTTATAGCAGCCACGATATCATCTCATGCTCAGGTAATAAGTCCTGATGAATTGCTTGAAAAGAGTATCAACTATCATGATCCAAATCATGAGTGGGCAGAATTCTCAGATTCACTCATTATCTCGCAGAAGAGATCAGATGGAACGATAAGATACAGGCGCATATACATCGATCAATTAGAATCGAAGTTTAGCTTTCAGTCTGATCACCCAGAAGGAACATTGCGCTACGTAGTAGAGGGTGATGCATCTGATTATTCATTCGCAGGATCTAAAAATATCTCGGAAGAGCTCAAAGAAAAATATCGCATCAATGCTGATCGACCTAAGATGTACCAGAGCTATTATCTGTATCTCTATGGCCTCCCGATGAAGCTTAAAGATAAAGGAACACATCTACATCCCAGAGTGGTCCTGACGACTTTTAGAGGAAAGTCTTATTATCGGATGAGAGTTGATTATGACCCAATGGTCGGGGATGATGTCTGGTATTTTTATTTTAATCCTGAAACATATGCTCTAGAGATGTCCCAGTTCTATCATGATGAAAGCCAAAATGATGGAGAGTATAATTATCATACAGGCTCACGGCAGTTCGGTAATTTAAAATTAGTAGAAGAGCTGGGCTGGTATATGAATGCGGATGACCGGCACTTGGGGGATGATGTATTAGTCAATGGGAATTTGATGCACTGAGTTAGCAAACCTTAATTTTCAATAGGCATCGTCATCTCAATGTTCAGTGTCAAATTTTGAAATAAACTTTCCAGCCGAACAGGCGGCTTCAGAATGACTACTTATTTTCTTTACAATCATCCTGAACTCGATTCAGGGTCTCGCATTGAGATGTTTTTTTTGTACAAAAATGTTACACATTTTCTTCTCTTTTTCATGTCTTTGGCTAAGCAATAAATACAGCTATCATATGATTATTAAGACGATGCTTATTTTCTTAATGAATTGTAAATGATTTCCTAACACGACTTCTATAATTGGAATATCTTACAATCAGCTTTACATTACTCATCGTTACTTGCAATGAACACACGTAGATGCTTCTTTACTATAGAAGCTAAACTTGACTGTATCAGGCAGTGATAATTATCTCGCTGACTATTTAATCACCATATAAATATTTCAATTCATGATAAAGCATATTTTAATATTAATCTTATTAACCTGTCTGATGACGACTGGAATGACTCAGCAATTAGCTAAGACAAATGAGACATCTGATTTACAATTTGAACAAACGACTTTTAATTATGGAGACATTCAAGAAGGGGAGAAAGTGCAGACTATATTTAAATTTGTGAATACAGGTGATGAGCCACTGACCATTACGGCTGCAAAAGGAAGCTGTGGCTGTACAGTGCCTAGTTGGCCAAAAGAGCCTATCGCTCCAGGTGCTACTGGAGAATTTGTCGTGAGATTTGACTCAAAAGGGAAAGCAGGCTTTCAGGCAAAACGAGTCACGATCACAGCGAATACTGATCCAGTGAATACCTATCTGACTTTGAAAGGTCAAGTGATAGCTTCAAAGAAAGAAACAATAACCAAGGTAAATGAAAAAGAAATCTTGGAGATATATTCTGATAATATAGATGTAGATCGAGCAAATGTCAGCCTATTTCCTATTCCTACTTCTGACATCCTAAAAGTGGAAATGAAAGATATGGATGGTAAAGCAGCTAAATTAAGTATCTATGATTTTTCTGGCCAATTAGTCACAACGAAGCAGGTGAAGCAATTATCGAATGAGGTCATTGATTTTGACGTCAGTTCTTTTGTAGCGGGCACTTATACTTTATCCATTAAAGTAGATGAAATGAACCGTATCGCCAGACAATTCACTATTCAATAATAGAAACTGACTCAGCAGTAAATCATATACCACTTTCATATAATGGGTGAATGGCCTTTTGGTCATTCACTCATCTTTATTTATAGTAGAGTCTATGACTTTATATTGACTTGTTTGGTACTGTAATTGCACTACTTTTGCCTAATGGTAGAGCCACATTCTGATGATAAGAGCCTCCTGTACCTTGTAGAGGTTTTATGGGCTTGGCGGAAGCGGATCTTTTTAATGACAGTGCTAGCTGCTTTAGTGAGTATTATAGCCTCTTTGCTATTACCTACCTATTATCAGTCTAAAAGTATATTTTATGCTGCAAGTCAAGATCTGGCAAAGCCACAACCCATCGGTGATAACGAACGAGAAGTAGAGTACTATGGTACAGATCGTGATATAGACCGACTGCTGACTTTGCTTAATTCCAGCCAATTAAAATTATACCTCATCAACAAGTACAATCTATATGATCACTATGATATAGACTCGACTGGAAAGAAAGCAGGATTTAAGATCAGAGAGAAACTATCTAAACTGATGACTGTCCAAAAAACGAAGTATGACGCCATCCAATTATCGATCGAGGATCAAGATCCCGCATTGGCTCAGAAAATGGCAGCAGATGCGACTCAGTACATTAACGAGTTGGCCGCCAAGAGTGTGAAATCCAGCCAGTCGGACCTACTAAATTCCTACGGTCAGAAAATAGCGCAAAGTGAACTACAGTTATCCATCATTTCTGATTCATTACAAGTGACAAAGAAGAAATATGGAATCTTTGATTTGCTCAATCAAGGTGAGGTACTTTTAAGTCA
>Ga0209187_1001281_pt1 | contig 30588 bp, 19 predicted proteins | sample BantaG_FD_187430 | JGI IMG/M metagenome (GOLD analysis project Ga0209187, IMG submission 187430) | Marine algal microbial communities from Bantry Bay, Ireland - BantryBay_4 metaG (SPAdes) (version 2) | ecosystem: Host-associated > Algae > Red algae > Unclassified | place: Bantry Bay, Ireland...
AAAATAAACTGAACAAGCAGCAAGAAAAAAAATACTGGTTTTGGGCTTATTTGGGCTGCGGTATGCAAGCCTGTATTGCTTATTTATTGAATTTTATATGCTACAATAGCATCAGACAAGCAGCTGTGGCAAATAATTGAATGTAATTTTATTAAACGTGTGGATGGCTTTGGAGAAAGTCAGCAAGCCCTACTTATAATGATTATGATAGTAACGGCAGGCCAACATCAATTACCGGCAAAGGCGAACCATTAGCCAAAACCTATACTTATACTCATTTTGGCGAGGTAGATACTGAAGCACATGGTAATTTTAATAAATCATATACTTATAACAAATTTCATCTAGTAGAAACCAGTACCGACATAGACGGACAAGTAACTGAATACGAATACGATGACTTAATGCGTATTAAAACAATAAAAGAGCGCTGTAGCATTCAACAAGAAATTCCTGCAGAAGAGTGTCCAATAGTATTTATCCCAAATGGGCGAAGTGCCGAAAATGGTATAGAAATTTGTGGTAAAAAAACAAACTACACCTATACCTTCAAAAAGAATAACAATACTAACAATACAATAGAAGTAGAAAACATTTACGGTTGCGATCAGTATAATGTTACCACCACAGTTTTAGATGGACTGAGCCGAACAACTTCAACCACTAAAATAGACCATGCAAATGTCACTAATAATGGGCAAACAACCCAACAAGATGTAACCACTTCAATTATTTACAACAACCGGGGTTTAGTTGAAAGCCAAACGGACGAGGCAGGCAATACCACTACTTTTGCTTATTATGGCGATCCTTTAAATAGAGTAAAAACCATTACCGATGCCGAAGGTTTTATTACAACAAAAACGTACAACACCAACTATATTAACGAAATAGCAGGTTTTAATTGTAATAGCCTCAACAAAGTAACCACTACCGATGCCGATGGCATAAGCAGCTCTGTTTTTACCGACAGGTTAGGCAGGGTAGTAGCAGAAAAATTACACCAATGCGAACAAGAATGCGAGCCGGGCTGTGATGATATGGACTGTATTGTAGAATGCGAGCAAAAAAGCATTACCTATACCAAATACGACGATAAAAACCGTGTAATAAAAATTTTACCACCTGGCACTACCGAAGCTGATGTAAATTTAATTTACCAATACACTTATGATGGGGCAGATAATGTTACATCGAAGAAAGTACCAGATAAAGGTTTGGTTGAGTATAAATATGATGCTAGAAATTTACAAATAGCCATGCGCGATCAAAATATTATAGCAAATAGAGGTACTTCAAAATGGTTAGCTACCGAATATGATAATTATGCTAGGGTACACAAACAAGGTTTCGGTGGTGAGAATGGTTCAATTACCTTTAATTCTGTTTTAATTCAAAATTTTTACGATAAATCAGATAATATAAATACAGCCAGTAGTAGTTACCCAATTTATTCTGGTAAAATGCACAAGTCTAAAGTTAATATTTTAGAAGGTTCTGGTATTGGTAAAGAAATAACCACCGATTACACCTTAGACGAATACGGCAGAGTAGAACAAGAAAGCTGGACTAACCATTTAGGTCAAAAAGAAGCAAAAGATTATACCTACGATGCTGCCGATAAAATAACCGGAGTAACCCACACTATTGACGATGATGATGAAACCAAAGATGTAACTACAACTGCAACTTACAGCTACGATGTACAAGGCAGGTTAGTCAATACCAAATTTATGGTAAATGGTGAAGAACAACAGGTTTCTGAACTTACCTATACCATTAATGATTTAATGGATACCAAAATCTTAGGCGGTGGTATGCAAACCCTTAAATATACCTACAATAAAAACAACTGGCTTACCGGCATTAATAAAGCTAATATTGATGCAGCAGGGGCAAGCCTACCTGTATGCCCCACAGTAGGTTCTAAGCCACAAAATGCATATACTTCTTCTGAAAAACTGTTTTCGATGGAATTGAAATATACCGGAACAGGTGTTTCAAACCCACGAAAAAATGGCAATATAGCAGAAATGCATTGGCAAGTAAAAGGCCGCAAGGCAGAGTACTATAAATTTACTTATGATTATTTAAACCGTTTAGAATCGGCAAATTCGTTAAATGATAATTTTAACACCGCATACACCTACGATGCCAGAGGTAATATACAAACCCTTAAACGCAATGGCTTAATAAAAGATGATAAATGTTACAAAAAAATCGGAATTGACGACTTAAAGTACACTTACTATGATGGAACCAACCAACTAAAAACCGTGGTGGATTTAAACGCTTGTGATAATGATATAATTGTTGATATTGATTCTGAAACCAATGCCAGACTTGAAGAAATAGGCACACACGAAGCCCAAAAGCAGGTAATTAGTGAAGATGACTTATCAACTAAAGATAAAAAATTTCGGGCAGGTGAAATAGTAACTTTAAACCCGGGTTTTTCGCACGATGGACAATTTTCTGCCATTATAAAGGATTGTAATATTGGTTTTCTTGGTGGAAAACCAAAAATTTTAAGACAATATTATCACGATGATAATGGCAACCTTACCAAAGATGAAAACAAAGGTTTTACCATTAGCTACAATTACCTAAACCTGCCCTACCAGGCAATAAAAGATGATGGCAGCAAAATTGAATGGCTTTGGACTGCCGATGGTAGAAAACTACAGAAAAAAACAACAGTAAATAATAAAATCACCACCAAAGTTTATTTACAAGAAGTAGAACTGACAGATGGCAAATTACAAGCCGCCTACCACAGCGAAGGCCGCTATGTTGCCGGCATTAGTAATTATAAAAAATGGGAGTTTAATTTAAAAGACCATTTAGGTAACTTAAGACTTGTATTTAACGGCCAGAAAAAACAAAGCGGAGATGGTTACTCCGTATACATACAACAAGAAAGCCATTACTACCCCTTTGGTATGCTAATAGAAGGACCTTGGTACGAACGAAAAGAGAAAAATGACTACCTTTACAACGGAAAAGAATACAACACCGATTTAGGTTTAAATTGGAGTGATTATGGCGCGCGGTTTTATGATCCGGAAATAGCAAGGTGGAATAGTGTGGATCCGTTGTCAGATAAATATGCAGAATGGAGTCCATATAACTATGTGTTGGATAATCCAGTCAAGTATGTAGATCCAGATGGAAGAGATGTTGAACTAATTATTGGTAAAGCCTATACAGAAAATGGGAAAGTAAATCCGTATGGGCATGTTGCATTGAGAGTTTTTAATGAAGAATTAGGTTACGATGTTGTGTATGATTTTGGTAGGTATGGAAAGACTTCTGGTGGTATTTGGGGCATTCTTCCTGACGGATCTAATCCTGCAGGTGAAGGAATATTACATGTTTATAAAGATGGTAAGACTTACCTTTTTCGTCAACAAGCATATAGAGGTTCTGTAGGCTATAGTCAAGAAACAACTGCCGAAGAAGATCAAGCAATATTTGATTATTTTAATGGTCTTATTAATGAAGGGGAAAAGCAAAGCCAAAGTGATAGTAAAGCGGCAATACGAGATAGATTTAAGTTAAAAGATGATTATTGGATTAAAGGTCCAAATTGTTGTACTGTATCTCAGGATGGTTTAGATCAAATTCAATTGAACTTAATTGGAAATGAATTCGATCCTAGAGAAGCTTTAAAAATTTTGGAGAATTCATATAGAAAAAAGAATTTAAAACGTATTGAATATCCTGTAGGTGGTGGTTCGAATACTACTTATAACCCTAAAAGGGATAAATATCCGCAACCTATTAGTATTGGAGGTGGTATTTTAATAACTCCTCATTAATAATATTTTATGAAAAGTAAAGTTTTAATATTTGTTTTTGGGCTTTTATTAGGCGGGTTAGCTGTTTCATTTTTACATAAAAGAAGCGAAAAAAAAGAATATGTTATGTTAAATTCGGCATATTTTTCCAGCAACGGTTCTGTAATAGAAAAAGGAACTAAATTATACTATGATCAAGCTTTTTCGGAAGGTTTCACTCGTTATATAATGTATGTTAACATTGAAGAACAAGATAAGGTTTTAGAAAACTTAGAAACTTCTTCGAAGTACTCCATAACTCCATATTGGTTTGAACCAGTAAAGTAAATTGACTTCCTCCCTAACTCGTCCTCGTTTGCAACTTACTTCCCCTCAGAGTCTCACAAAGTGGACTCTGAGGATTAGTTACCCAAACTACCCAAGCTACCCGTAGTTTAGCCGAACTAGTTATCCGTTCGTTTCCAAACAACGGATAAAACAACAACCAACCTAAGCCTAAAAGCTTAGGTTGGTTTTACCAAGTAAAAAAAGTATTGCCAAAGGCCCTAACTCGTCCTCGTTTGCAACGAGGATGACTGAGCCGGACTTTTGTAAAGGCCAAACAATACATGCTTTTTAAGCTATATCATTCTTCCACAAGTCTATTTTACTTGTGATGTTACCAAATGCAAGTTTCTTAAAACTAGTAAAACTAACATTTAAGAAGCTGCTAATTTTAAAGCCAGGCTTTTAGGTTGAGCGGAACGGCTGCTTTAACGCCATTATTGAACCTTGCGAACAATAAAATTTATGGTAGATTAATTAAGTGTGGATTATATCGTCTCCCGAATGTGGGAGGCGGTATTTTAAACCTCAATTATTTCTATCAAAAGGAAATATCTTACTTAAATATTATTTAATCATTCCTTAGTTGAGACCTTTCTACTAAATAGGTGAAATTCCAATTGAAATTTCTGCCCTAAAGTAGCAATCTTAAAAATTAAATAGTTAACAATCAATCAACAAAAATCAGCTTGGCTGTTGAGGTAGATTTTTGCCAACACCCAACATATATTTCTTAAACAAAAAAATAAAAACATGAAAACAAATCACAACAAAACTTTTAAAAAACCCAGTTATTTATTGCTTTTACTAATTGTCACTTTAGCTGCAATGTTAGTTCATCAACTAGTTACAGCGCAAAGTTGCGCACCTAGTATTGCTGATTTTACATCTGTCAATCCAAATTCGAGAGGAGAAACACTTCAATTACCGCCAAGCCATACTTTTCAAAAAATATTTAAAAGTGGTGACGAGTTTTCTAATGGAACAACCCCTTTTTTTAATGTAGACTTTGCTGGTTATGTACCAATTAACAATTCTAACACCAAAGGTTACCTTAGTATTAATAACGAATGGATACCGGGCGGAGTAGCGATATTAGATATTGAGTTTGATAAAAACAATGATAAATTATGGTCGGTAAGCAATATGGTAAATATCGATTTTTCAGCTGTTGGAGGTACTAATAGAAATTGCTCAGGCGCAGTTACGCCTTGGGGCACTATTATTAGTAGTGAAGAAATTGTGAACAACTGCAATGAGAATAGAGATACTTACCAACAAAGTGGTTGGCAGGTAGAAGTTGATCCGGCAAGCAAAACGGTAGTTGGCAAACATTATGCTATGGGTAATTTCGCCCACGAAAATGCCGCCATATTACAACAAGAAAATAGAACGGTGGCTTACCAGGGAGCAGATCAAAATGATGGCTACTTGTTTAAGTTTGTCAGCTTTCAAAAAAACGATTTATCTAATGGAGATTTGTATGTGTACAAAGGGCCTAAAGGTTTAGGTACTGGTAGTTGGATAAAAATCGACAATCAAACTATTGAGGATAGAAATTGTACGATTCAATTAGCACTCGAAAAACAAGCAACCGTGTTTAACGTTTTGTGTATGATTTTTGGCGTTTTCAAGCACCTAATTTAGTAAATAAAAACCGAATAGAAAATCAGCGAGGGTTTTCGTAAGTAGGCGAGGACTAGCCATTAATTATACACGCTGTTAGCTGCTGTGTTTTTTAATTATTCTATGCAAGATCTAAATTTCAAATACTTTTCATTGAATCAAGCAAGTAATTTTGCTAATTGTTCGAGTTTTGCTCTTAACGTTTCACTTTTCATTTCATCAATTTGTGTGATTAAAAAAGGTTGATAAGATAGCCACTCCTCTTGTTTTATATTATAAATTGTATTTCTAAATAAAAAATGAGAAGATTTAGGGCTTGCCCATTTGCTAAATTCTTTGTGTGCTTTTTGCTCAACTTGCATAAATTCCTCTATCAAATCAACAATTTGGACTTCTGTATAATCTCCACTTTTCAATAAAGTTAAAATCAACCCCAAAATAAAAAATGGAACTTCATTTAAGTATGTGCTATTTTCCGTTATTCTCCATGCTAACAATTGACTTGTTTTTTTTAAAGTTTCTGCGAGTACATTATTCAAAGATTCAGCTGATTGAATCAATTGAATTATGGTACCATTCTCTCCATCTCGATTATGATACCACTCATAAGGCACACTAAGTAAGATAGTACAGGAAAAGACAATTGCTAAATTTTGTTTTTGAATCTCAGTAAACCGATTATCTTTAGTTTGTACAGGTTTTCGCCATCTGGTTAGCTCTACTGCCTCAGAGAGTGCTGCATCAAAATTCATTTTGTGGATTTCTTTATTCTGCTTAATCTTCTTTAATTCTTTTAAATAAGTAACTGCATTATGTCCATAATCCGCCTTAGAAATCTCTTCTAATGTTTGATCTTTGATGTTTTTACAAAGTAAATGAAGTAGTTCATTTGGCTCATTCTGAAAAGTAGTCACTATAGATTTTAAATCTTTCATGTTTGTTATTTAGATATAAGAGTAAATCTTAAAAATATACGGATATTACTTTTGTTTTTTATTCATAGCAGCTAACGTATTGCTATGCATAATTATAACGCAACCCCCATCTTAAAAAAAACATCTTTTTTAAAACTGTTAAAAGAAAATACTATTTTATACGATTAACATAAAAAATAATTATGAAACAACTATGCGCAGCGCTTTGCATCTTTCTAACAATAAACATCACCGCACAAAATTACGAAGACTATAACTGGCAACATGTTCCTATTGGAGGAGGTGGTTATATAACTGGCATGCAAATTCACCCTACAAATGCTGAGGTTAGATATTATCGAACTGATGTTGGTGGAGCTTACAAATGGGATGCCGCCAGCCAATCTTTAAAACAAATAATTTACTCAACAAATGATGAGCATTATAGTATTGCAGGCATTGCTTTAAATCCAAATGATGAATCACAGGTTTTTTTAGCAATGAGCCGCAAATGTGATGCTGCTAATACCGCTATTTATAAATCATATAATTATGGTGAAGATTTTGAAGTGGTTGATGGTTTACCTTTTTATTTTGCAGCCAATGGCGGTAGAAATTGCGCAAGCGTTCAAAATAATAGATGTACAGAAAACCTTTCGGATAAAGACAGGCAGGGAACGCCCATTGCCATCAATCCACTAAACACCAACGAACTGTTTATTGGCACACGAGAAAATGGTTTGTATATTATGAATTTAAATAATGATTCTGTACAACAAGTGGGGATAAATAATATAAAGTCAAACGATCAATGTTACAGCATCCGCTCTGTTGTTTTTCATCCTATCCAAAAAAATAAAGTGTTTATTGGTTATGCAAACGAAGGTGTTTTTGTAGGCAATACCGAAACGGGTGCTTACTGGAATTTAGATTACAATGATAATTATCCCGACTTGAAATATGTAAGCGATATATCTGTTTCAAAAAATGGTGATTACATGTTGGTGGCTTGTAAGAAAAAGGGAATTTGGAAATGCAATGATCCGGCAGGTACAACTGCTACGTGGAGTCAGGTTTTACAATGGAACGCAGCAGCTTCTAACACAAATGATGATGAAGGTTACCTAACAGTAGAATGCAGCCCACATACAAATAATACAGCAATAACGGTTACCGGGGATGTCTCTAAAATAAGTGATTTTGAATTTACCACCAATGCCGGCGGTATGTGGAACGACAAAAACGGTAATCCAGCAATCAATCTTTATGGTTATAAAAAAAGCGGCTTTGGCTCCCACGTTTCTCAAATTCGTTTCGACCCTAACAACAATAAAGGATTGTATTTTACCAGTTGGTTTTCTACATATCATACCACAGATTGGACAGTTGGGAATATAAATTGGAGCAACGAAAAATCAAGAGGACACGAAGAAATAGTAACTACAGATATTACGGCCTTTCCAAAAAATACAGCGAATCAATTTTTATTAATTCATAGTGGCGATCATAGCGGTTATATTTATAATGATATTAGTGATGAAAATTATCCTGAAGACTTGTTAAGAGATAGAGTACCAGCTAACCAAACAGGTGGAATGGTTAAAGGATCTAATTCAGATTTTTGTGAAAATGATCCGGACAATATTGTTTGCAATTTTTTAAGAAAATGGGATAATAGTGATGGTTCAATTGTTGTTTCTAATGATGGCGGAGTTTCGTTTACACGATTAAGCGGCTACAACGAAAGTGTAGGTAAAAGCTTGGTTGCGATGTCTTCAAGTTCGCCAAACAATATAGTAATAGCCAATAAATTGGGCTTACAATACCTAACCAATACCAATAATAATTTTAGCAATGTACAAGGTAGCAGCGCTATTAATAACTTAGCTACTTGTAATAATGTGGGGAGTTTTACTTGCAAAGCGGCTAGTAATTTAACAGGTAATAAAATTAACACGAGCGTTTTTTCTGTAGTAAAAGCTTTGGCAGCAGATAAAGTATTAGGCTGCGTTTTTTATTTTTATGATATGACTGATGGCTCTTTCCACGCCAGCACCAATGGCGGAAAAAACTGGTGTATCGTGAACAATACCGATCTGCCTTCTTTTGGCACTAATTTGTGGAAACACAAAACTCGCTTAACAGCTATACCAGGCAAAGCCAAACACTTGTGGATTAACTTTAACGATGATTTGTTTCGTTCAACCAATGGCGGCCAAAATTGGAGTAAAATTAATACTGTAGATAAAACCGTTTCTATAGCTACCGGAAAAGCTGCGCCTGGTTCAAACTATCCAACGCTTTATCTTTTTGGTAAGATAGCAGGCGAAAACGGCAACTTCTTTTATCGTTCAACTGATGAAGGAGAAAACTGGACTCGTATAAATGAAAATACAGAAAATGAACTTTGGGGTGTGCCGAAAATAATAGAAGCAGACCGCAATGTTTATGGAAGAATATATGCCGGAGTAAGCGGACAAGGTGTAGTTTATGGTGATATAGCAGAAAGTATAATTATTGATTGCGACAATTCAAACATTATAAACAACCCAGGCTTTGAAGATGATTTTACCGATTGGCAAACCCGAACTGGCAACGGAGCAACCGCAAGCTTTCAAGTAGAGAATGGAGGAACGGAAGGTTTGAAACAAGCAAAAATTACCGCAACCAATATTGGAGGTAATTATTGGGACATCCAAATTAAAAAGCAGTCTTTGTTTTTTGAGGAAGGTAGAGAATACGTAGTACAATATGATATAAAGAGTAATCAAAGTGCTCAGTTTTCTTATGGCAGCAATCGCAAAGCAGGCGGAGCAATTATGAGTGGAACAGGAACTGCCAGTACACAATGGCAAACGGTTGAAAAAAGTTTTATAGCCAACACCTCCGATGAAGCTCAATTTTTCCTAAATTTCGGACATCAGGCAAACACTATATTTTTTGTAGATAAAATTCAACTAAAAAAAGTATGTGATGATGTTGATCCTGAGCCGGTATGCAATTATGCAAATGTATTAAGCAACCCCAGTTTTGAAAACGGATTAACCGATTGGGAAACCCGAAATGCAAATGGAAGCAATGTTAACTTTAATACCATAAATAATGCCGATATTGATGGCACTAAAATAGCTCAGGTAAGCGTGAGTACTATAGGTAATAATTATTGGGATATTCAATTTAAACGCCCCAACTTAAACTTTGAAAATGGTGTAGATTACACTTTGTCGTTTGCTATTAAAGCTAACCAAAACAATATTCAATTTTCGTATGGAAGCAATCAAACAATGGGTAATGTAGGTATTTTTAATGGTACGGGTTTAGCTACTACTCAATGGCAAACAGTTTCAAAAACCTTTACTGCTAATACTGCTAATACCGCTTATCTAATTTTAAATTTTGGACATCAGGCAGGCATTTATTATATTGATAAAGTTGAATTGAAAAAAGCCTGTTTAGATGAACCTGCCCCACAACCTGATGACTGCAATTTAGTTGTCACCAATATAAACGACAGCGGATCCAACAGTTTAAAAGAAGCTATTAATTGTGCAGTAGATGGAGCAACTATAACCATACATAGCAATCTTGCCGACTACAATATTTTTATACAAAACAGTCCAATCATTATAAATAAAAATTTAACAATTGAAAGCGATGCTGATATGCCTACCTTTTTAAATGCTACTAACGTGCAACGGGTGTTTGAAGTACAAGCAGATGCAAACTTAACCTTACGCAATTTAAATTTGGTTGGCGGCCAGGCTGATACAGGTAATGTAATTGACAATGAAGGTGCTGTAATTATGCAAAATGGTGAAATATTTAATTGTATTATCAATCCGTTTCCAGAAAACCCGCGCTTGGGTGGCAATGGCGATTATACCTTATTGCCTGATGTTGTGATTCATAAGTGAGATGAAATACGAAAACTTATCAGAGGAATCCAAATATTTTTTGAATGTGATTGAATCACAAGTTTCATCAGACTTTGATATTGACATAACCTACCATTCAAAATCAATAAGAGATGTTATTGATAATTTGGAAGGACATCTTTATAACTGTTTGAATAAAAACAATCGATATGATCACAATACGCTAAAACATGATGCGCCTTATATGAGCGTAAGAGCAACAGAATTTCGGAATAAGTTATCTAAGTATGAGTTTAATAAAAATACACATAGAGAACATGCTAAGCCTCTCAAAATAATTATAAATGAAATAGCTGGATTAAAAGGACAAGATTTGTTAGATTATATAACTAGAAATGTAAAAAGTGTTACAATATTAAAAGAAGAACAAAAGAGCCTTGACAAGAAATTTAAAACAAAAATGCCTGATCCTAAAGATGTTTTTTCGAGATTTAATGCAACAGGAATTAAAATAATAAAAAGAAAATAGCTTCTGAAGCTTGTTTTAGTGTTTTACTATCTCGTGCATTGCAAAAAAGTGTGTTTTTTTAAAAAAAGCTATCCACGACTTACCAAGGTATCCATACTAAACCCGATTGCAACGGAAATCCTTTTTTGTTCCATTGGTTTCAATATAAAATAAAAACAAAAAAGATTGGAGTGTAAAGCGGGACTGCAATTTGCACGAGTATACTATTTGTTTTCTAATTATTAAATGGCACAAATACCGAATTTGTTTTGTAAAAATGCCAAAACTTCCAAAATAACTGCCAAAATAGCATACAAAAGCGGTTGGCACGTCAATTGAACATACAGATACTAAAAATTAGAAACAAATAATATGAGTAAAATAATAGGAATTGATCTCGGTACTACAAACTCGGTGGTTTCTGTAATGGAAGGCAACGAACCAGTAGTAATAACAAATGCGGAGGGTAGAAGAACTACGCCTTCTATTGTAGCTTTTTTAGAAAATGGAGAGCGCAAAATTGGTGATCCGGCGAAACGCCAAGCTATTACTAATCCTACAAAAACCATTGCATCTATTAAGCGTTTTATGGGTAGCCGTTATAGCGAAATTGCTGGCGAATTATCTAAAGTGGCTTACAAGGTTAAAAAAGGTGATAACGATAGCATTAAAATTGAAATTGACGATAGAAAATATACACCACAAGAAATTTCGGCAATGGTACTTCAAAAAATGAAGAAAACTGCAGAAGATTACTTAGATCAGGAAATTACAGAAGCAGTTGTTACAGTACCTGCTTATTTTAACGATTCGCAACGCCAGGCTACTAAAGAAGCTGGAGCAATTGCAGGTTTAACAGTAAAGCGAATTATTAACGAGCCAACAGCAGCGGCTTTGGCTTATGGTATGGATAAGAAAAATGTGGATCAAAAAATTGCTGTATTTGATTTAGGTGGTGGTACTTTTGATATTTCGATATTAGAATTAGGCGATGGCGTTTTTGAAGTAAAATCTACCAATGGAGATACACATTTAGGTGGCGACGATTTTGACCATTTAATTATGGATTGGTTGGCTGATGAATTTCAGAAGGAAGAGAATATGGATTTGAGAAAAGACCCGATGGCTTTGCAGCGTTTAAAAGAAGCTGCAGAAAAAGCTAAGGTTGAATTATCAGCCTCTCCAGAATCAGAAATAAACTTGCCTTACATTACATCGGTTGATGGTGTACCAAAGCATTTGGTTAAAAAGTTAAGCCGTTCAAAATTTGAACAAATAACCGATAAATTAATTGAAAGAACATTAGTACCTTGTAAAACCGCTTTGAAAGATGCAGGTTTAAGTGCTTCAGAAATTGATGAAGTTATTTTGGTAGGTGGTTCAACCCGTATACCAAAAATACAGGAAGTTGTTGAGCAGTTTTTTGGCAGAAAACCAAACAAAGGTGTTAATCCTGATGAAGTGGTAGCCATTGGTGCAGCCATACAAGGCGGCGTTTTAAGTGGCGATGTAAAAGATGTTTTATTATTAGATGTAACGCCACTAACGCTTGGTATTGAAACTTTGGGCGGTGTTTCTACTACTTTAATTGATGCTAATACAACCATACCAAGTAAAAAATCACAGGTATTTAGTACTGCGGTTGATAGTCAGCCTTCGGTAGAAATAAATATTTTACAAGGCGAACGTTCAATGGCAAAAGACAACCGTTCAATTGGTAAGTTTCATCTAGATGGCATACCACCAGCACAACGTGGCGTACCACAAATTGAAGTTACATTTGACATTGATGCCAATGGTATTTTAAATGTAAGTGCTAAAGATAAAGGTACTGGCAAACAACAAAGTATTAGAATAGAAGCGTCTACTGGTTTAAGTGATGAAGAAATTCAAAAAATGCGCGATGAAGCCAAAGCCAATGAAGATGCGGATAAGAAAGCCAAAGAAACACAGGAGAAAATTAACCAGGCAGATGGTTTGATTTTCCAAACAGAAAAGCAATTGAAAGAGTTTGGCGATAAAATACCTGAAGACAAAAAAGGCGATATAGAGAAAGCTTTAGCAGACTTGAAAGAAGTTCATACTTCGCAGGATATTGCTAAAATTGAGCCTGCTTTTGAGGCTTTAAATAAGGCTTGGGAAGCTGCTTCGCAAGATATTTATAAAGCTCAGCAAGAGGCACAAGCAGAAGGTACAGAAGGCGCTACTACAGATGCTGCAGAAGAGCCTGCCAGCGAAGCTGATGCAGATTCGGGCAAAGTTGAAGATGTAGAGTTTGAAGAAGTAGATGAGTCAAAATAAGCTTAACCATCATATAAAAATATATTAGGGTTTTGGGTTAAAAGCTTCACCGGCAGGTGAGGCTTTTTTTGTGTTTGGTAAAACCATAATTTTTTTATGGAAACAACTATGAGTAAAACAAAGTTAATTTCCACAAATTGAGATTTTATTTTAACTTTGAAATTGAACATGGAAATAGTAAAGGTAATATATCGCATTAGATATCCTAAAATGCTAAATTTTAAGGATATATATAAAGACATAATTAATCCTTATTTTATATATCCTAATGCTAAATTTTCGATTTCTAATGAGGGAACTCACGTTGAATCAATTCGAATGACCTTTCCAGAGTCCTTTTATCATTTAGCTTTTACCTATGAAACCATTGGTTTTTATTTTGACGGCTCAACAGAAGAATTAAAAGTTAATGGAAGCCACATAAATATCTGCTTTGACATTTGTAATAAATTAAGACAAGTAAATACTTTCAATGAGGTTTCTTCCGAATTTATTGAAATTATTGCGGTTAAGGAATTAGATAAAACTGAACAAGAAATACAAAGCAAATTTATTACCGACCACAAATTCATGCACATTTTTAAGAATATGTCTGATAGTGGAATTGTGCTTGAAGGGAATGATAAAGATATAACTGGAAGAATTCAGTATGGTCCTTACAATGCCAAAGTTGATATTGAAGGTTGGAGTTTATTTTCGTTAGATCAAAAGAAAAATGTTGAATATCTTGATAAGGATGGAATTATTGTTTCCTGTAGATTACAAAAAAAGGCAGATAAGATCAGTAATGGGACTTTCTTATCGTTATGCAAAAAAGCAGAAGATTATATTGAAAAGATAATATCTAAATATGAATGAACAATTAAAAACATACGACCAATCTCTTAATAGTAGCGAATTTGAGTTGTTTGATGAATTTGAAAACGATGTCTTAAAAGTTAATGAAGAATCACCTTATGTTCAAACAGATTTACTTCAGTTAAAAACAGGGAAACATGTACAATCCTTTTCTGTAAAGGTCTTAGATTGGGATGATAGGGTCGTAAAAACAGAATTTTTAATCAACAAAGAAGAAGGAAAATATCAAACCAGAATGATTCCAATAGAGGTTTTTAAAAATAAGGATTATTTAAAACATGGTTATTTTTTAAAAGCATTTTTATTTGTAGGTGATAATGAGATGAGTTTCAAATTTGTGGATGGTTCTGATTTAGTTTCGGAAGATGATTTTCCGAAGCGAGACTTGCTGAAAAATTTGGATTCTAAGCTGTTTAAATTCAAATAATTATTTGGTACAAATCACTTTTAAAGATGTTGGACAGGGAGATTCTATATTAATTTCTTGGAGTCAAGAAGGTGTTAGGAAAGTCGGGATTATTGACTGTCATAAGTATGGTGGAACAAATCCCGTGTTAGACCAAATCGCAGAATTTAATGATGAAGTTATAGTAGAATTTATAATCATTTCTCACGGACACAAAGATCATTATTCGGGTGTGAAAGAGCTTTTAAATTATTGCCAAAAACATAAAATTGTTATCCAAAATTTTGTTTCAACACTTCATCCAACTCAATTTCAATTTTTTAATATCACTTTATCTTATAACGAACAATTAGCAATAGCTAATTTAATCAAACAAATCAACGAATTGTTAGAAGAAGGCATAACGATCAAAAATGTTTTTCCTGCTTATAACAAAATCATCAATTTCCAAATTGAAAACTTATCACTTACTTGTCTACATCCAAAACAAGCTGATTATACAATATTAGGTAAAAAACTTGATCAATACATAAAGGGTAAAACAAAAACAAAACCTGATTTAAACTTCATTTCAACAATTTTTAAAATATCTGGCGATGAATTTTACGGCTTATTTACTTCAGATTGTACAATTGAAAGTTTAGAGCATTTGGAAAGAAAAGATCAGGATATAAAAAATAAAGAACTGCAACTAACTCAAGTGCCTCATCACGGATCTATTAATAATCACTATAAAAAATTTTGGACAGATATAAAAAGAATAAAAAATTGCCCTGTAGTAATTAGCTCAGGAGAATCTAAGTATGGACTTCCCAATCAGGAAGTAGTTGAAGATTTCGTAGACTTAGGATATAAAATTTTTTCTACCAATTATGTTCATGGTATCAAATCTTATATTGAAGGAAGTGAGAGTTCCAATGACTTTTCATTTATGTTAGATTGTTTTACTGAATTGGAGGATGAATATTACATTAAAGAAAAAGACAGATTTAGAGGAGATAAGCATTTCAAAATAGATTCAAATGGAATTGGAGTAGATAAACATTAAAATTAAGTAAGTTTTTTAGTTGATTAATCCATTTCTTTATTTAGAACAATTCTGTATTAGTAGCTATACTTGTTTATCAGCTTCATTTATTTTAATATTACATAAAAAGTAAGAATATGAACAAAGGTACAGTAGCCGGTAAAAGCCCAATTGCAGTAGAAGTAGAAGCAAATAAAAACTATGCTTGGTGTAGTTGTGGGTTAAGCGAAAATCAACCTTTTTGCGATGGGAAACATAAGGGAACTGACTTTGCACCTCAAATAGTAAAGTTTGATGAAGCTAAAACCGTTTTTTTCTGTGCTTGTAAACAAACAGAAAATTCTTGCTATTGCGATGGCTCACATAAATATTTGTAATAAAAATATATTTAAAATTTATTATTTAGTTGATTTGAATACTAATTGTCTACTTTAAATTTAGCTAAAGCAGCATCACATAGTTCCAAGTAATATAATTCTCTCCCAACTGTTTCCTTTATGTGAATATACATTATGTCTAAATTTTCTTTAGCTAATTGTTTTTTATTCATTCCGGTGGTATTATGTAAGTCAAACATTTTGAAAGCTGAATCAAACATGTTATTCTGAACATTATATATATCTGTTATAAGTTTAGTGTTTACATAATCAATTTTAGAAACTAACGGATTTGATTTGGTTATTTCCCAGGCAGAAGTTGAAGGAAATTGTTGCATAAAAGTACCTCTTGTAAATAGAGTTTTAAATAAAGTATCCTTGTCTTCAATAAAGCTTTTTATAAAATTAGCATCATTTTTTATTAACTGAAAATTTAGTTTGATAGAATCATGATATGGATGCCACCCAGCTATTAATGCCCTGTTACTATTTATTTCTTCAACTACTAAAGCCACTAGTTCTTTGGCTTTTGCATTTTCGTTTCTGTCAACTAATATTTGGTTTAAATACAAACCCAATACTACACTAAACACAATTAAAATTACTTGTGGAATGTATTCTTTTAAAATCTTTTTCATTTGGCATTTATAAAGGTGCAATTTAATAATTTCTACTGTTTAAAAAATCATCTTTAAAAGTAGGTAATTTTTTGGGTTTTGATGTTAAGTTTGTAGTATCAGTTAAAGCTTTCATAAATATAATAATTGCTTTTTGTTCGTAGGTGGTTAAGTGCAGGCTATCGGCTGGTAAGGTTTGGTTGGGTACATTTAAACCCATTCCAGCTCCACCACCGTTATTGTAAAATTCCATTACCTCTTCTAAAGTATTATAAACTCCATTGTGCATATATGGAGCGGTTAAGGCAACATTTCTAATGCTAACAGTTTTAAAAGAATTCTTATAATTTTCAAAATACTCTTTACTTCTGCCGTTGTGATATCTGCCCATATCTTCATCTAAAACTAAATTTGTCACATCATTTTCTGCTGGCACTCCTAAAACTTCTGATTCTGATTCGTAAAACAAAGGCGGTACCAAACCACTAAATGTTGGTGGAAAATGGCAAGTAGCGCAACCCGCTTTACCCATAAATAAATTAAAACCTTCAACAATATTGCGATCAATATTTGTATTTTCACCTCTAATATATTTATCAAAAGGGCTGTTAAATGAATTTAGGTTTAGCATATAGTTGGCCAAAGCATTTACAATGCTCCATTTTTTAATTCCCATTTCTGGGTAGGCTTCTTTAAAATACATTTTATAACCTTCGCTTTTGTTTAAACGATCGGCTATTTTACTAAAATTCATTTGTAGTTCTTTATGGTTTACAACTACTTTTTCAATTTGTTTGGCAATAGTACTTTCTTCTAAATCCCAAAAAAAACGATCGGCAAGTATTGAGTTTAATACAGTTGGCGTATTGCGCTGCATAGTATTGTTGCTCATAAAATCTTTGCTTTTTCTCAAACCATCGGTAAAGCCTTTTTCGGGTAAATGGCAACTGGCGCAAGAGCCCTTTAAATTATGCGCTATTGCAGGTTCGTAAAACAACAATTTGCCTAAGGCTGCTCGCTTTTCGCTAATGTTTTGTTTATAGATGTTAGCATAAAAACCTGCATTTAAAAAACTATCATCAAAAAGCTGCGAACTTCTATAATTTACAGGTTGTGGTAAATTGCTAAGTTCATCTATTGTTGCATAGCCTAAAGCTAAATGGCTTTTCAATAAGCAATTATATAGTGGTTGAAGAAAATTTTTGTAGTAATCTAAATGATCAAATTCATCAAAACTATTGCACTCGTTTAAATAACTTATTGAAGCTTCAAACAAAAAGTTTAATTCATTTAATAAAAATTTATTTTTTAGTTCAAACGCATTCTTATAATACCTTAATTGATAGTGCATTTTTTTTAGTGATATAGCAGATTCAAAAATGCCATTTGCAGAACCTGGAGTATCAAAATTAGTTAAGCACAAAGTAAATATACGAATTATTTGTCTTCTTGCAGCTTCAAAGTAATAGCGATTTTCATAGTTTTTTTGTTTATGTGCCTTATAAATTTCATTTGAATGATTTAATAATAATCCAATTTTTCTCTTCAATTCTATGTAATCAATCTCGTCTTCATAAATCATCTCATCAAGCACTTGCAAACCTTGTGCTTCAATTAAATTTGGTAAATTAGCATGTTCTTCTGCTTTGGGTAATGGTGCTCCATTAATATAATATTTTACTTCAAGCGAATCGTAATGCTCTATAAAATGTTCAATTTTTTTGTAAAGTGTTCTTACCTTTGAGAATTTATTTTTTATATTATTTTTATCTTTTTTATTAAATTCAAATAAATTTAATTTTGATAGTTCATTGGTGTAATTTTCAAAGTCATTGAGGTATTCATTATGTATTGATTTTATTAGTAGTTCATTTGCTTTTGAATTGTTTACAATAAACAAAAACAGACAAAGCACTAAAACATTAAAATTGTAATTTTTAATCAAATCTTATTTTAATTTGTTTTACAAAGTTATATCAAATAAGATGCCTAAAAAATGACAGCCTACGATTTGGAACGAATATTGCTACGTTTCTATCGATTTTACTTCAAAGACACTCATCAACAGTTTTTATTTATGAGATTGAGAATATTTACACTATTATCCGTATTGTTTTTTGTTGGCAATAATTTATTTGCTCAAACAATTGACGAATTTGTTTCAGTTAATCCAAATGGAAGAAATGGGACTTTGGTTTTACCAGAAACGCATACCTTCCAAAAAATAATTCAAGAAGGTGATGCAATGACTGGCGGAGCTTCATTTCAGTCAAATACAGATTTTACGGGCTATGTGCCAATTAATGGAAGCAGTATTAATGGTTATTTAAGCATTAATAATGAAGCTGATAATGGCGGTGTTGCAATGTTAGATTTAAACTACAATCAAACTTTAAAGCTTTGGAATGTTACCTATTCACAATACGTAGACTTTAGTGCTTATGGAAGAACAGCCAGAAACTGTAGCGGAGCTGTTACACCTTGGGGAACTATAATTACCAGCGAGGAAGTTCAAACTACTTTTAGAGATATTAATAATGATGGATATTACGATTATGGTTGGCAAGTTGAAATAGATCCAGCATCAAAACAAGTAATTGATAAAAGATGGGCATTAGGCAGATTTGCTCACGAGAATGCTGTTGTTCATAAAAATTGGAGAACGGTTTATCAAGGCACAGATAATAGCAGCGGATATCTTTATAAATTTGTAGCTGATTTGCCAGCAGATTTGAGTAGTGGTAAATTGTATGTTTATAAGGGTTCAAAAACAGGCGGCTCTGGTCAATGGATTTTAATACCTAACACAACAAAAAGTCAGCGTAATAATACAACTTCTCTTGCTCAAAATGTTGGAGCAACAACTTTTAATGGTATTGAAGATGTTGAAATAGGATCAGACGGTTTAGTATATTTTACAGTAAAATCAGAAAACAAAATTTATTATTTTGAAGATTCTGACCCGATAAGTGGCACCAGCGTTAGCTTTTTAAATAAATTTGCTGGTAATAGAAACTATACAATAAATACTGTAAATGGAAGTGTATCTCATAATTGGGGTTATGGTAATGATAATCTTGCTTTTGATAATGAAGGTAATTTATGGGTTTTGCAAGATGGACAAAGTTCTCATATTTGGGTTTTAAGAAAGGGACATACAGAAGCAAACCCAAAAGTAGAGGTATTTGCTACTACACCAACTGGTTCCGAACCAACAGGAATAACATTTTCGCCAGATGGTAGATTTATATTTTTAAGTATTCAACATCCAAATGCCTTCACCTGGCAAACAGATATTGCTGGTAATACAATGCGATTTAATAGTGATGCTACTTTAGTAATTGCCAGAAAAGAATATTTAGGTTCTGATTGCTTGGGTAGTTGCCCCGATTGTAACGATAACATTAAAAATTATACTGAAAATGGTACAGATTGTGGCGGTAGTTGCGAAAATTGCCCAACTTGTTTTGATAGAATTAAAAATGCTAATGAAACAGGTATTGATTGTGGTGGTAGCAGCTGTACAAGTTGCCCTACTCTAAATATTACAAAAACTGATATAACTTGTAATGATGCAGATAATGGTGTGGCTATTGCTACAGTTACTGGTGGGGTTGGTACAATTACCTACTTATGGAGCACAGGAGATACTACAGCACGTTTAGAAAATTTAAAACCAGGTAATTATTCTTTAAAAATAGCTGATAGTAATGGTAATCAAGCTTCAAAAAATATAACAATTTCTGAGGCATCAAAAATGAATATTACCAAAACACTTAATTTACCAACTGCTATTAATGCAAACAATGGATCTATAAATGTAAACGTAAGTGGTGGGCAACAACCTTACAGCTATAAATGGTCAAACAATGCAACAAGCAAAAATATAAATAGTTTATCTTCTGGTAAATATACTGTTGCCGCTACTGATGCTAATGGTTGTACATTGTATAAAGCTTTTAACATTGAATTAGCCTCTTGCTCAAATTTTGAAGTTTCATTGTATGCAAAAACAATTGATTGCGTAAATGCTAATAACGGATTGGCAACTGCCTTAGTAGCAGGAGGTACAGCACCATTTACCTATAATTGGTCAAATGGAAGTACTACTAAAACAATTCAAAATTTAGCTGTAGGTAATTATAGTGTAACAGTAAGAGATGGTAATGGTTGTTCTGCAACTAGTTCAACAACAATTAATGCTCCATCTAATCCATTAAATATAACACTAACTGCTGCTAATACAATTGCACTTAATACAAATACTGGCTCGGTAACAGCAGCTGTAACTGGTGGGCAATCACCTTATCAATACAAATGGTCAAATGGTGCTACTTCTTCTGCAATATCTAATCAAAATAAAGGAGCTTACACTTTACAAGTTACCGACAGCAGAGGTTGTACAAATCAAAAAACAGCTAACATTAATGAATATGTATGTCCAACTATTTCTGGAGTTATAACACCTGTAAATATTACTTGTTTTGGCTTAAATGATGGTACAGCTTTTACAACCAGATCTGGAGGTACTGCCCCATACTATGTAAAATGGTCAAATGGAATAAATGGCGCATCAACTCAAAATTTAGCAGCTGGAACGCATAGTGTAAAAATTACAGATTCTAAAGGATGTAGCAATATTTTAGATTTTGAAATAGCAGAACCTACACCAATAATCATTCAATCAACAACAACTAATGCAACAGACACTTTAAACAACAACGGCTCTATTTCTGTTGTTGCATCTGGCGGTGCAGGTAATTATACTTACAACTGGTCAGTTACCGATTCTATAAAAATAATAGATAACACATTTTCATCTATCGATGGCTTAATTAATGATGATTATAGCATTACAATTACAGATCAAAATAATTGTTCTTCAACAAAAAATTTTAAAATCCAACCCTACGGCTGCCCTAATTTGTCAGTCCAATTGTCAAAAAATGAAGTAAGCTGTTTTGGTGATAATACAGGTTCAATTACAGCTACAGTTACCGGGGCTGTTGCTCCTATTAGTTATGCTTGGTCAAACGGTTCATCTTCACAAAACTTAAATAACATACAGGCTGGTATTTATAGCCTTACAGTTACTGATAATTTAGGCTGCCAGGCTTATACTGAAACTGAAATTATTCAACCTTCAAAAAATTTAACAGTCAATTTATCTTTACAACGAGTAAATACTGTAAATGGAAATGATGGAAAAGCTGTTGCAACGGTTAGTGGTGGAGTGGCTCCTTATATTTATAATTGGTCAAATGGTAATAATACTGCAAGTACTGCAAACCTTTCTGTCGGTGGTTATACCTTAATAGTTTCAGATGCTAATAGTTGTTCTGCCAGTAAAACGTTTTCTATAAATGATGTGGATTGTAGCAATATGCAAATTTTATTTTATAGAGAAAATACTGGTTGCTTTGGAGCAGCAGATGCAAGCATTATTGCTTCGGTAACAAATGCTACAGCTCCAATAAATTACAACTGGTCAAACAACAATGCTACAACTCCATTTTTAAGTAATTTAACTTCAACTGGTTCATATAGCTTAACAGCTACTGATGCAAAGGGTTGTTCAGTTTCAAAAAATATAAATGTTTCTAATAACCCTTCATTACAAGCATCAGATAATGTAACAAATTTAAGTGCCTACAATTCTAATAATGGATTTATTAATGTAAATGTTACTGGTGGCACAAACCCATATAATTATTATTGGGGTAATGGTGCCACTTCTAATTCAATATCAAACTTAACTGCTGGTACGTATGATTTTTTAGCGGAAGATGAATTTGGTTGTACAACTTTAGAAACTAATACAATTGCTAATTACGAATGTGATTATGAAATTGCATCTACAATAAAGCAAACTTCTTGCAGAAATGGAAATGATGGAAGTATCTCTTTAACAGCAATCGGCGGCTTTTCTCCATATGATTATAATTGGGCAGATATTAATCAAAATATTAGTAGTAGAAATAATTTGACAGACAATACTTATACAGCTACCATAACCGATAATAAAAATTGCGAAGTTGAAATAAGAGCAATAGTTGAAGAACCTACTGCTTCTTTTTCTATAAATGTAAGTAGAACTAACGAAACATATTTTAATGCATCAAATGGAACTGCTACTGCAATAGCTATTGGCGGCGTTCAACCAATTACTTATAAGTGGAGTACAGGTTTAGGAAATACTTCTGTAAATAACCTTTCTGCAGGTAACTATACTGTAAAAGCAACTGATGCAAATGGTTGTAATTCTGCCCCTAGAAGTTTTACAATTGGTGGAATTAGTTGTAACAATATATCTTTAAACGTAAATAAAACGGATGTTGATTGTTTTGATGAAGCCAATGGAATTGCTACAGCAATTGCCACAGGTGGCGTTAGCCCATATAATATCTCTTGGTTAAATGGAGATGTTGGTACAACATCAAACCAGTTAGGTGTTGCCAATTATGCTACGCATGTTGTAGATGCAGTTGGTTGCGAAGCCAAGGCTAATTTTTCTATTACAGAACCAACAGAGTTAATCTTTACATCAAACAAAACAAATATAACTTATTTAAATGCAAAAAATGGTACTGCTTCGGTTAATGTTAACGGTGGTACTTTACCTTATACTTACAGCTGGAGTAATGGCGCTACAGCAAACTCAATTAGCAATCTTGCACCTGGCCAATATACCGTTGATATAAAAGATGCTAATGATTGTACATTAACAAAAGCTTTTATTATTGAAAATGTTGATTGTAAAAATATTAATATTGCCAGCGTAACCAAGAAAAATATTACCTGCAGAAACACAGCCGACGGAGAGGTAGCAGTACAGATAACTGGTGGAAATGCTCCATTTAGTTATCTATGGTCTAACGGAAGTACGCAAGCTCAAATTGCAAATTTAAGTTGGGGAAATTATACTCTTACTGTAACAGATAATAAAGGTTGTAAGGATGCAAGAACAGTTGTATTAAATAACCCTACATATTTTAATGTATCTGTAAGTACTAACAACATTACACAAGGCGGGGTAAATAATGGTAGCGCTACACTTTCAATAAACGGAGGAGTTCTGCCTTATAATATTAATTGGTCAAACGGTGCAACATCAAGTTCGGTAAACAACTTTGCGCCTGGTACACATAGCTATACAGTTGAAGATGCAAATGGCTGCACCAGAACTGGTAATTTCACTTTATGTACACCACCTTATAATGTTGAAGAACTCTCTGTTATAAATAACTCAGCAGTTATTGGTTGGGATGGAGATCCATCAGATAATTCATATACTTACAGATATAGAAATGTAACCAATGGCTCAGCTTGGCAAACAGGTACTACTACCAATACATTTATGCTTTTGAATAATTTGCCCAGTTGTAAAACTTTTGAATTTGAGGTTTTTGGAAGTTGTTCCTCGGCCATTGGAACTAAGGTTCAATTTGTAACAGAAGGTTGTTTGGGTTGTAATGCAACAGCCGATCTTTATACTGTAAATATTAAAGAAAACTCAGCCTTTATTAATTGGGATTTAATACCAGGCGCAGATTATACTTTGTATTATAGAAAAGCAGGTTCACCAAGTTGGTTTAGTTATAAAACCTCAATTACTTATGCTATTCTGTTTAATTTAGATCCTTGTTCAAACTACCAGTGGTATGTAGATACTAATTGCTCTAATGGTTCAACATTTCACACAAATTTGAAAGATTATTTTACCACATTATGTTTAAGAGAAGATGGAGTAGGGAGAAATGAAAAAATTGATAATATTGAGTTGGCAGTTTACCCTAACCCAGCTAAAGATTACGTTTCATTAATACTTAATACCTCTTTTGATATTGAAGACAAAACAGCAGAAATAAGTTTATATGATATTTATGGCAAACTAATATTAACAGATAGTAAAGCAGCTCAGCTTTATAATTACCAATTAAATATTTCAGATTTAACAAATGGTATGTATGTAATTAAAGTTAAACTGGGCGACTTTGTTAAAGAAGTTAAGTTTATAAAAGAGTAATGATTTTAAAAACACCTCATAAATAATTAATTAAGTTGTTATTGTAGATTTTGCCGAGTTGCACTTTATTGGGTAACTTGGCAATTCTATTTTAGCTCAAAGCATAACCCATATATTAAAATACATTTTCTAAACTTTTTACCCCAGGCGGATAAGCCATAGTAAAACCTTCAGCATACTTAAAGCCTTGTAAGTTACCTAATTCAATAGCACGTGCTTCTAAAAGTTTTAAAAATTGTGGTGAAGAAATAAAAGTTTTCGGTTCGTTAGAATTAGGGTTGTGAAATTGAGTGCCGTATGCATACACAGCTTCCATTTTTTTATCAAAAGTGTGGCTAATATCCATTACAACATCAGGGTTAATCCATTGGCTTTGTATGTAATGTAGTAACAACCGAGGCCGCCAAATTTTTTGTATAGAGCTATCAATTGAAGTTTCAATTTTTTGCAAACCACTCAAAAAGCAGGCATCTCTTAATAAAGCTGCTCCTTTACCGTGGTCGGGGTGGCGGTCGGTAATAGCATTGGCAAGTACAATATCTGGTTGGTATTTTCTAATAGCTGTAATTATTGCTTTTTGTTCGGTTATGCTATTTTTAAAAGTTCCATCACCTAAATTAAGATTTTCCCTTACGCTTAAACCCATAATTTTAGCGGCAGTCTCAGCTTCTTTAAACCGTATTTCTGCGGAGCCCCGTGTGCCCAGTTCCCCTTGCGTTAAGTCAATAATGCCAGCTGTTTTACCTTTTTGCACCTCTGCAATTATACTTCCTGCGCAACTTAACTCTACATCATCAGGGTGGGCAGCAAAGGCTAAAATGTCTAACTTCATTTGTTGTTAATTTCTGTTGAAATTTATGATGGCAGAAAATTAGTAAAAAGAGTTTGTATTTAAGAAACAACAAAAGAATTTCTTCTTTAATTTCAGCGGTCTGCTATCTTTTTGCATACCATCTTACCAAAATAAAATTGATAAACTTTAATTAGTTTCTTCTGCAATTATTAAAAAAAAATAAATTATGGATTTACATGTATGAATTATAAAATCTTAACAAACATCTTAATAGACCACTCTTTTTCATAACTAATACTTCATAAATAAATTATCAATAAGCCTTTAAATGAATCATATTTTTTTGTTAAATTAATGTGCGCTTTTTATACGAGCAAGGTACTTCACATTAAATAATTAAAGATCGTTTTGTATTAGAGCATAAATTTATCTAATTTGCGTATTCAAAATTAAAACCAATATGCCATTGTTTAGTGATAAAAGCCCCATGGAGTACGATGCTATTGTTGTAGGTAGTGGAATTAGCGGCGGTATGGCCGCCAAAGAATTATGCGAAAAGGGTTTAAAAACCTTGTTATTAGATAGAGGTAGAAACGTAGAACACGTTAAAGATTACGATACCGCTAACTTAGAGCGATGGCAATTACCCAATTATGGGAAAATGACTGCTGAGCAAATGAAAGACTATCCCAAACAAAAACGTACTGGTTACACTATTGGTAATGGGCACGCTCAGTTTTTTGTTAAAGATACAGAACATCCTTATAATGAAGAACCAGATACACGCTTTGATTGGATTAGAGGTTACCACGTAGGCGGCCGATCTTTAGTGTGGGGCAGGCAAAGTTATCGCTGGAGTGCAATGGATTTTGAAAGTAATGCCCGAGAAGGTATTGCTATACCATGGCCTATTGGTTATGATGATATTGAACCTTGGTATGATTATGTAGAACGTTTTGCTGGAATTAGCGGGCAAAAAGAAGGTTTAAAACAATTACCCGATGGTCAGTTTTTAGAGCCAATGCAATTAAATGGGGTAGAGAAAGATTTAAGAGAAAAAATTAAGCAAAACTATGCTGACAGAATTTTAACTATAGGCAGAGTTGCTCATATTACAAGCGATGCCGACCGTTTTGAAAACAGAGGATCGTGCCAATTTAGAAACCGTTGTATGCGAGGTTGTCCTTATGGTGCTTATTTTAGCAGTAATGCTTCTACATTGCCAGCAGCTGAAAAAACAGGTAATTTAACTTTACGCCCATTTTCAATATGTCATCAAATTATATATGATGAAAATACAAAAAGAGCAACTGGTGTTTCGGTAATAGATCAGGAAACAAATAAAACTTATGAGTTTAATGCCAAAATTATATTCGTGTGCGCTTCTACTGTAGGTTCTACATCTATACTAATGCAAAGTACTAGCAACCGTTATCCAAATGGTATGGGTAATGATAGTGGTGAATTAGGTCATAATATTATGGATCATCATTTTCAAGTAGGCGCATCGGCAACAGTAGAAGGTTTTGATGATCGGTATTATAAAGGTCGCCGGCCAAATGGCTATTACATTCCTCGTTTCAGAAACCTACCCTGGATGGCTGAGACCAAAAAAGATTTTTTAAGAGGTTACCAGTTTCAAGGTGGAGCAAGCAGACAAAACTGGACAAGAGCGGTTGCTGAAATGCGTTATGGTGGTGCGTTTAAAGATGAAATGATGAAACCAGGCGAATGGAATATTGGTATGAATGCTTTTGGCGAAATGTTACCTTATCACGATAATAAAATGGTATTGGATAATGATAAAAAAGATAAATGGGGTTTACCTACGGTAACCTTTAGTACAACATTAAAAGAAAATGAAGAAAAGATGCGGATAGATATGAAAGAAACTGCGGTAGAAATGTTTGAAAAGGCGGGCTATAAAAATGTAAAACCTTTTGACAGAGGCTATGGCGTTGGTTTAGGTATTCATGAAATGGGTACTGCACGTATGGGCAACGATCCGAAAACTTCGGTATTAAACAAATATAACCAAATACACGATTGTAAAAATGTATTTGTAACAGATGGCAGTTGTATGACTTCTGCGGCTTGCCAAAACCCAAGTTTAACCTATATGGCTTTAACAGCCCGAGCGGCAGATTATGCAGTTTCTGAATTAAAAAAACAAAACTTGTAACAATTATGGAAAGAAGAAAAGTTTTAAAGAATATATCACTCGGCATGGGCGCAAGTATTTCTGCACCTGTTTTAATGAGTATAATTAGCAGTTGCCAAACCGCTACAGATACTGCTAATAATACCACAGCTGCCTTTAAACCTTCTTTTTTAGAAGATAATCAATATAAAATTATTGAGTTATATGTTGATAAGCTGCTACCAAGAACAGATACACCTGGTGCTTTAGATGTAAAAGTGCCAGTAGTTATGGATTTTTTGTTAGATAAAGTTTTTTATAAAAAAGAACAAGCCAAATTTAAAGCCGCCTGGGAGGGTTTTGCCACAACAATAAAAACCGATCAAGGTGTTGAAGTAAATGATATTGAAGCCAAACATATTGATGCTTTTTTTACAAAGTATATGGCACCAAAAGATAAAAGTGTTTTAGATAAAGCAGAAAAGCTTGCCAATAGCGATATTGATGAAGTAGCCGAAACAGAAAAACCCCTGGCTCAAACCTATAAATTTATTTCAACTATAAGCTACATGGCGATTAATACCTTCTATACATCAGAAGAAATTGCAACTAACTATTTAAATTTCGATCCCATACCTGGAGTTTATAAAGATATTCCTTTAGAAGAAGTTGGTGGAAAACTGTGGGCCTTATAACTTATTATTAGTTGGGTATTTAAATAATCGGAGTGTTTAGGACTTGACCTCATAGTTCTAATATTTGGAAACAAAACTATAATGCTTTTAAAAAACAGCCCCAAGCACCATTCGATATTCTTGTTACGGATGGAGTTGAACTACAACACGCCCGAAAATATGCATCCTAAAAAACAGGGGATTGTCAAGAAAACGATCTTTAGCCTTACGGGAATTTGCTTTGGGCGTAGAAGGCCTGGAAAGATTTGTAAGAAAAGAACCTTTAAGAAGAATACACGAAAGTGTTTTTGGTGTTTTGGCTTTAGAGAGTGAAGATGTTGATCCAAGATTGTAAGAGTAAACTTAATTTACAGCACATTGTAAAAGATGTTAATTTTTTAACTCAAACTGTACCACACCAGCCAACCGCTTTTGTGAAAGCTGATTTATAGCCGCTTCACTTAAATTGAATATACGTGGATAGCCGCCGGTAGTTTGTGCATCGCGCATTAAAATTAATATTTTTCCAGATGGAGTTAGTTGTACCGTGCCAGGCAAAATTGCACTTGTTAATATTGAAGGCATTTTATTGGGCAACAATTCTTTTAGTTGATATGCCATTCGGTTGTTGATGCCAATAGTGAAATTTGTATTCAGTAAAAAGTCTTGCGCCTGTTTATCCAAAAATTTAAATTCCGGTCCTTTAGTAACTTGTATAAATTTATTGTTAAAATGCTTTTCATTTATTGCAATAGAGCTGTTTGACGCAGGGGAGAAATCATTTATGGTATCATATTCAATCAACTCATCTTTTAAAAAAACATTACTTTTTGTTAGTGGCTGGAAATAACTTCTGCTACCTAAAACTGTAGAATTTTGAAAACCACCTTTTACCGCAATATAGGTGCGATAACCGTATTTCAATTTTCTGAAATGGAGTACATCATTAGCTTTTATGTTTAGCAATATATTTAGTGGCGCATCTATAGCATTAATTTGTGCAGTCATATCAGCTCCGCAAATTGCAATTTGAGTAGTTTTAGTAAATAACAGTTTTGGGCCTTGTTGCGTACATTCAATAAGTGCACAATTGTTATTGTTGTTTAATAAAAGATTGGCTTTTACAGCAGATAACTGATCCATTGCGCCACTTACAGGAACGCCATATTTCATAAATCTCCATCTGCCCAAATCTTGAATACTGGTATATAAACCAAGTTTTAAAACTTTAAGCATCGGGCATGTTTTTTAATACGCTAAATTTGTTTTGCCTAAAATCATCTAAACTAATTTCGTAAAATTGTATTTGATCTCCAGCTCTAAAAACAGAAGGTGGCTTTTCATTTACATTAAACAAATTAACAGGGCAATTACCAATAATATGCCAACCGCCTGGGCTGGCTTGTGGGTAAATACCTGTTTGCTGCCCACCAATACCAACCGAACCTTTGGGTATATTTAATTTAGGTTTTGATTTTCTATTTAAAAATAAGCCTTCATCTAAATTACCGAGATATAAAAAGCCAGGTAAAAAACCAATAAAATAAAGTGTGTAAATGCTTTGACAATGCAGGCTTATAACTTCTTTTATAGAAAGCCCGATTGCCTTGCTATAAGCATCTAAATCAAAACCTAAACTTATATGGTAGCAAACAGGCAATTGCCAAAATTGACCTTTGTTTGTTTTTTGAACTTCATTATTTTTATAAAGTGCTTTTAGTTTAGTTACTATTTCATCATAATTTCTGTTTTTAAAAATTATGGTAAGCGAAGCATAGGTTGCAATACATTCCACCACAAATTCGCTTAAATGGTTTTCAATAATAGCTTGAAAGCTTTTTATATTATACAAAATATCTTCATTAATTCGCTGAGGCCATTCAATTAACACCGCATTGTTGCCATAGCTTTTATATTGTAATTTATATTTGATCAATTTATATTTTTCGAGCTAAAATATTTACGAATGTGTTGTATAATTTCAATTGCATTTGTAGTATCACTATGTAGGGCTTGCTGACTTTCTCAAACCATCATTTTTTCTTTCATAAATTATTATTTATCAACATTTTACGTAGATAAATTATTTTTATTAATTTTGATAAGTGCAAGCTATTTTGTATATTGAAGCTTAAAATTGTGCACTTATGGTTAAGTATACACCAGCAAATCAGCTTACTTTGGAGGGTTTTAGTACCCCATTTGAACAGCATTTAGATAAAGATAACCGATGGGTAAAATTGGCAGAGTTGATCCCTTGGGATGAATTGGCAACCCAGTATGCTAAGCAGCTCAATAGCAGTAAAGGGAAATATTGTATTG
>Ga0209187_1001282_pt1 | contig 30584 bp, 25 predicted proteins | sample BantaG_FD_187430 | JGI IMG/M metagenome (GOLD analysis project Ga0209187, IMG submission 187430) | Marine algal microbial communities from Bantry Bay, Ireland - BantryBay_4 metaG (SPAdes) (version 2) | ecosystem: Host-associated > Algae > Red algae > Unclassified | place: Bantry Bay, Ireland...
TTCATCAGGAAATTCATCGATAAATGATAGAATATTCATATAGATCTAATTTTCTATAAAAATCTGATCATCCGTGCATTAGAATTGCATAGTGGTAATTAAGCGTACATTCATTTTAGATAATTCGCAGTTTGGAAACGGTGCATTTATAGCAAAATACATTTCAGGGCAACAGAGTCAAACTCATAAGTTTATGATATTGAAGTAAATAGAAAAAGTAAAATAAAGGGAGCAAATAATATTTGCTCCCTTTATAATGTTTTTTGTAATTGTCAATAAATGTTGCTTAAAAAGATTCTTAATAGAATCCAAAGAATAAAATGGAATGGTTCCGACAAAGGAGAAAAACAAGGTCGTAAACCGACCTTGGTAGTGAAGGAACCGATTCATCAGAATCGGGCGGGATGCCGAATCCGGACAGAGCAAAAGAAAAGACCACAAAAGATATCTTTTAAGATCGCGGACATGACTGAACGGTTTCTATGAAGGAGAAAAACAAGGTCGTAAACCGACCTTGATAGTGAAGGAACCGATTCATCAGAATCGGGCGGGATGCCGAATCTGGACAGAGCAAAAGAAAAGACCACAAAAGATATCTTTGAGATCGCGGACAAGACTGAACGGTTTCTATGAAGGAGAAAAACAAGGTCGTAAACCGACCTTGGTAGTGAAGGAACCGATTCATTAGAATCGGGCGGGATGCCGAATCTGGACAGAGCAAAAGAAAAGACCACAAAAGATATCTTTGAGGTCGCGGACAAGACTGAATGGTTTCGACGAAGGAGAAAAACAAGGTCGTAAACCGACCTTGGTAGTGAAGGAACCGATTCATCAGAATCGGGCGGGATGCCGAATCCGTTCGTGCAACGAAAAAGGTCTTCATCGAAGATGAAGACCTTTTGAGGTCGCGGACGGATTCGAACCGCCGTACAAGGTTTTGCAGACCTCTGCCTAACCACTCGGCCACGCGACCATTTTTGCGGACGGCAAATATACACCAAATTTTTAAGTTTTGACAAGCTTATGTCGAAATCAAGTACATTAGTATAAAATATCATATGGAAGCTTTTGGACTGTCCAATAACCCTTATTAAAATCAAGAATATGGCATTTTTAAAAAAACTGAATACTCAATTGATTGACTTCATTCAGCAACAACAGCTGTATTTTGTAGCTACCGCTGCGCAAGACGGTAGAATCAATTTGTCTCCCAAAGGACTAGATAGCCTCCGGATACTTGATAAAGATCACATCCTCTGGTTAAACTTGACAGGAAGTGGGAATGAAACGGCAGCTCATCTCATAGAACAAAATAGAATGACTATGATGTTTTGTTCGTTTGGAGAGCAACCATTAATCTTAAGATTATATGGAAGGGCTGATACCTATCATCATCGCGATCCTGAGTGGGCTGCTTACATTGAACATTTTGACAATCTGGAGGGTGCTCGAAATCTTTTTTTGCTTCACATAGAGTCAGTTCAGACCTCATGTGGCTATGGTGTTCCCAAATTTGACTTCACTCAAGAGCGCGCTCAATTATCAAAATCCATCAATCAGAAAGGAGAAGAGGGCATCAAACGGTACTGATAAGACAAAAATTTAACCAGTATCGATGGCTTAACAACTGGTTTATTGCCTTTTGAGTAAATAAAATCACATTGTTACTAATAAAATATTAAAATCATTACTGATTTTTCTGAATAGTTATCTAATTTTAAGACTTATAGAAAAAAATCAAAATGGGAATTAAAGTAAACACACCTCAACTACTATTTGCAATTATCACTTGCGCAATGATGACTTCTTGCGTCGGGAAGAAGAAGTTTGACGAAATGCTTCTTCAAAAGGATCAAGAAGTTGCAGAGATGCAAACTAAAATGCAAAAATTCGAAATGGATATGCAAAGTCAAATCGATGAGCTCGATAAGAAAAATGCAGATCTTGATAAAGAAAAAAACAACATCAACAAAAATCTTGCAAACGTAAAAAGCGAATTATCTACGACGAAAAAAGATTTATCTGATGTAGAGTACAAAGTAGATCAAAAACAAAAACAGATTGATAATCTTCGTGGAGAGATTAACGCTGCCTTTGCCAATGTTGAAGCTGCTGTTAGTTCTGTCGATCAAGCACTTGTCTCAAGTAGTGATCGAATTAAGGAGATTGAAGGTCAACTGTACTTAGATCTAAATGATGATATCAATTTTAAATCTGCATCGGCAAAACTTCAAAGTGGGGATGAAGGAGCGATTCAAGAGATTGCTAATATGTTGATCTCTAACCCTTCACTGACATTATTCGTAGAAGGTCATGCTGATAAAAGAGGCATTGTGACTGGAAAATTCGATGATAATTGGGATTTGAGTGCCGCTAGAGGCATATCTGTCGTCAGAAAACTTATCGAATTTGGTGTAAATCCAAAACAACTTGCTGCTGCAGGACGTGCTGAGTTTTTACCAGAAGTTGCAGGTGACTCAAAAGAAGCAAATGCTGCCAACAGACGAACAGAATTTGTCATTGTTCCTAATGTTGGAAAATTATACAGAATGAGTAAAGAAGCTAAGAAGCCTTAAATTTCTTAAGCTACTCTTTCTCATACACTTCAGACCTAACCAATACATATAACCACTATATTGTGGTACTCATAATTAATATGATAAAATGTATTTGTTAGGTCTTGATATTGGTAGTTCTTCCATAAAAGCAGCGTTGGTTGATGCTCAATCACATACTGCTATAGCAACTAGTTCCTTCCCTTCCACAGAGATGCCAATCCAAGCAATCAACCCCGACTGGGCAGAACAAGATCCTAATATGTGGTGGACATATGCAAGCGAGGCCATTCAAAGCTGCTTGTCACAAAGTCATATTGATCCCAATGATATTAAGGCAATTGGTATATCATATCAAATGCATGGCTTAGTGGTTGTTGATAAAAATGGTCAGCCGTTAAGGCCATCAATTATCTGGTGTGACAGCAGAGCCATTCCTTATGGAGATATTGCAGAGTCAGCTTTAGGTAAAGATTACTGCTCCGCTAATTTTCTAAACTCTCCAGGTAATTTTACAGCCAGCAAATTAAAGTGGGTAAAAGAGAATGAACCTGAACTATTCGATCGTATTCATAAAGTCATGCTTCCTGGTGATTATATCGCTTATCGGATGACAGGAAACATGTGTACCACAGTTTCAGGCTTATCTGAAGGTATCATGTGGAATTTTTCAAAAAATACAGTTGCTACCTCTCTATTGGATCACTTTCAAATCAATGATTCTTTGCTTGCCGATGTAAACCCTTCCTTTTCTGATCAAGGTCAATTACATGCTGGTGCCGCTGAACACTTAGGCTTAACCAAAGGCATCCCAGTCACCTATAGAGCAGGTGATCAACCAAATAATGCGATGTCACTTGGCGTCTTTGAACCTGGACAAATTGCAGGCACAGGAGGTACATCTGGAGTGGTTTATGCCATCAGTGACCATCTGATTAGTGATCCTAAAATGCGTGTGAATAGTTTTGCTCATGTCAATCATACTCTACAATCTCCTCGTATAGGAGTGTTGTTATGCATCAATGGATGTGGTATTCAGTATGGATGGATGCGCAAATCTCTGGGCGATGAAAACATCAGTTATCATGACATTGAAACAAGAGCAGCTGGAGTTCCAATTGGCAGTGAAGGACTTTCAATTCTAAGTTTCGGAAATGGAGCTGAACGAATGTTACAAAACAAACAAGTTGGCGGCCAAATGGTCAATTTAAACTTCAATGTGCATCAACGAGCTCACTTATACAGAGCTGCTCTCGAAGGAATTGCATTTTCCTTCTACTATGGGATACAATGTATGTCAGAAATGGGAATTGCAGTCTCAGAACTTCGAGTTGGCAATGACAATTTGTTTCAGTCTCAAATCTTTTCAAAGACCTTATCTACCCTATCGGGATCTACGATTACAGTTGTCGATTCAACAGGTGCGATCGGTGCGGCAATCGGTGCAGGAGTCGGTCTTGGATATTATTCTTCTTTGACAGAAGCTTTTACAAATCAATCCGTTATACATACAATCGAACCAGAGAAGGATAAAGCTAGATATACTGAAGCTTATCAATTATGGTTTGATCATTTACAAAAAACATTATCAGCATAATCTACTATGAGTAAAATAATCATTGGACAAAAAGAATACTTTCCAAGTATAAAAAAAATAAAATTCGAAGGAAAAAAATCTAAAAACCCTTTAGCATTCAAATACTATGATGCTAGTCAAAAGGTAGCAGGAAAATCAATGAAGAATCACTTCAAATTTGCCTGCGCATACTGGCATTCATTCTGTAATGTAGGAGGAGATCCATTCGGCCCTGGAACCAAATTATTTCCTTGGGACGAAAAAACTAATGCAGTGGATCGTGCGAAAGACAAGATGGATGCAGCATTTGAATTTATGACGAAAATTGGCTTAGATTACTTCTGTTTTCATGATGTAGATCTCGTTGATGAGGAGGACAGTAACTTAAAAGACTTTCGCAAAAAGATGGATGTCATTTCAGATTATGCCCTTCCTCTGATGAAGGCTTCCGGTATAAAAGTGCTTTGGGGTACTGCAAATCTTTTCAGCAATCCCAGATACATGAATGGTGCTGCAACCAACCCAGATTTTGATGTTGTTGCCTATGCAGGTGCACAAGTCAAAAATGCTTTGGATACCACGATCAAATTGAAGGGTGAGAATTATGTATTCTGGGGCGGACGTGAAGGCTACATGTCATTATTAAATACCAATATGAAAAAAGAACTGGACCATATGGCACAGTTTCTTCATATGGCGAAAGATTATGCTAGAAAAAAAGGATTCAAGGGCACTTTCTTTATAGAACCTAAACCTATGGAACCTTCCAAACATCAATATGACTTTGACTCTGCAACTGTACTTGGTTTTTTGCGTGAATATGACCTCATGGACGGCTTTAAAATCAATATTGAGGTGAATCATGCCACCCTAGCGTTACACACGTTTCAGCATGAATTACAAGTGGCTGCTAATGCCAATGCTTTAGGTTCTATTGATGCCAACAGAGGAGATTACCAAAATGGTTGGGATACGGACCAGTTTCCTGTGAATTTATATGAACTAACTGAAGCCATGTTGGTCATATTAGAGTCTGGCGGAATCAAAGGAGGTGGCGTCAATTTTGATGCAAAGACAAGACGTAATTCTACTGATTTAGAAGATATATTTTTGGCACATATCGGTGGAATGGATAATTTTGCAAGAGCTCTATTGATTGCGAATGACATTTTAAAAGATTCTGACTATAAGAAGCTTAGAAGAAACAGATACAGATCTTTCGAAAAAGGTAATGGAAAAGCATTTGAGAATGGTGAATTAAAATTATCGGACCTAGCAAAAATCGCCTCTCAAAATGGCGAACCTGAACAGATTTCAGGAAAGCAGGAATTATTTGAAAATATAATAAATCAATACATATGAATCATTTTATTCTACTCTCTTTGATGGCAAGTCTTTTGTTTATTTCATGTGGGGATTCCTCCACAACACCAACAGGACCAGATCCTATTGAAAACGATATAGTGGTCAATATAAATGATGCTTCGGTTTTTGAACTCAATGGTGAATCCACCTTGACATTTCAAGTGCGGGCTTCTGATGTATCCGACACACCTATTGTTGTAGATTTCGAGACCCAGAACAAAACTGCGGAAGCAGGTGTAGACTATATAGAATCGACAGGTCAAGTGACGATTGCCGCTGGCCAACGAACAGCATCAATTGAAATTACAGTTCTCGAAGATGATATAAATGAAGTTGATGAACAAATCGAAGTAAGCATTACAAGCACTCAATCGAAAATCGGCATAGGAACTGGAATTGCAACTGGAATAATCAGAGACAATGATGATCCAATTTATGAAGAAGAGGGCTATACAACATCAGAATCCTTCGCAGGATATGAGAAAATATGGGGAGATGAATTTGATGGTGATGCTCTAGATATGGAATCCTACACATTCGAAATGGGAGATGGTTGTCCAAATTTATGTGGCTGGGGTAACAACGAGTTGCAACGCTACACCGACAGTCCTGAAAATGCGAAATTGGAAGACGGAAAATTAGTGATTACTGCAATACAAGAAGATGTTGCTGAATACAGTTCCTCCAGAATAATAACAAAAGATAAGAAGGAATTTAAATTCGGTAGAATAGATATACGCGCTAAATTACCTGAAGGACAAGGCATATGGCCAGCTTTTTGGATGCTAGGCGCAAACATTGACGATGTAGGCTGGCCTGCAACTGGAGAAATCGATATTATGGAAATGATAGGAAACGAACCAAATGTCACTCACGGCACCGCTCACTGGGGTATTACTGGTCAGGGAAGCTCCTTGCTAGGCAGTAGTTTTACATTAGATGAAAAGTTTTCAGAACGTTTCCATGTATTCTCATTAGTTTGGGAAATGAATTCTATTGATTGGTATGTTGATGAGACTAAGATACACTCATTGACAGATGCACAAGTCAATGGAATTTGGAGATTTAACGAGCCTTTCTTTTTAATATTTAATATTGCTGTTGGAGGTAATTGGCCAGGTAGCCCAGACCAGACAACAGTTTTCCCACAACGAATGGAAATCGATTACATCCGCGTATTTCAATAAAGATAACATGAGATGAGGGAGTAGTTACCAGCTACTTCCTCCTCCTCCTCCACCTCCTGATCCAACACCTCCACTAAATCCACCTGCACTACCGCCAAAAGAACTTGAAGACTTATCGGCGACTGGATAACTTGTCATTTTGCTTGTAATTTTATTCGTGGAAAAATTAGATCGGAATGAACCAAAACTAGGATTCATACTAGATTCAGAATAATACCAATCTGGTGGACTCGTAAAAATTGAATCAAATTTTTCACTCCAAATGCTATCTAAGCCGAAGGCAACAACATAAGGAAATATCTTATTTAGATAAGATGGATCATTTTTCATTAGTTGATCTAATTTCTGTGGATCAGGATTAGTCAAAGTGGCCTTTAGTGATTTTAATTGATCATGCAATATCAATCCTTGTGTATTTTTCTTTGGCTCTCTCGAGTGGATATAAAAACAAAGGATTGCAAAGAGCAGTAATAAAATACCTGATGCTACAGCGAAGAATTTTATAAAAACAATAACTGCCGTGATAATGGATAGCAACCCAATAAATATAAATTTTCCATTATGAAATAATTTTTTTGAATTTAAATCATACAACTTCTTAGATAATATTTCCTTTTTTAATTTTGACTTCACTGAGCTAAAGGTTTTATACATACTATTTTCCATGTTAGATAAATAAGCGGTGGTGCTATTATCAAAAATCGCATCAAAAAATTCTAGTTCATAAGGTGGAGTATCTACAGGCAAATCCGCTAATTTTTCAAACCGCATGTCAACCTCTCCATCATTTTCCATGGAGGTGATTTTTAAATATTTCTTTGCTCCCCAATAAGGAATCAAAGAAATTAAATCACTAGCGTTTACTTCATAATCATGGAAGCTGCCGATCTCGGGAGGTTTCATTCCTGAAGGTGGAAAATATCTACTCTCTAAAATAGGCTCATGTGTGTTTCTACCATTTTTACGAAAAAAATAAAATAAGCCTCCAAGTAACAATAACGGGATAGGAAAAGCAAAATCTTTTGGATGTTCCTTTTTCGCTGACCATCTTGAACCTATAGCGCTATCCGATTTTTTCGAAAAAATTGTACTATAATCGAGCTCAGTAAAATATTGCTTCGGAAATTTTATTGCAACCGTCAATCCTTGCCCATTGCCGAGTGTTTTAAGAACTTGTCCTTTCACAACACTTTTGCTAATATTTATATTGGCGTGTTGATCTAAAGATTGACTTGAGCCAGTAAATACAGCGACTTCAGAATCACCTAAGGTTGTCTCCTTATAAAGACGTATCTCAAAACTTGCTTTCAAAATATCAGTCTCCCATTTTTCACCTATGACATTCCATGAATATTCATCATAATCTTCATAAGGTGTAATGACATTTTCAACTCTATAGGAGATGTCATATAGCTGATCCCCTGTCAAGTACTCAGTACCACTTCCAATGCGTATATCTATTTCTCCTAAAGCTTTTGTTAACATGAATTCTTTGTCTCCTGTGGAAATTTCGCTAATTGAATATTTTTGAATGTTCCCACCAACATCCCTTGTGGTTTTTATAGATCTAATGATACCTCTAGCTTTTTCAGAAAATTCGAGTTTTATATATTCTTCTATATTGCTACTGCCATCTTCATTTAATTCAATGACAACATGATAATCGTTTATTAAAAAATCTTGAGAAAATCCTGATTGGAAATACGTAAAGAGAAAAAGGCAAAATAATAGAAGTTGGTGTTTCTTTGGCATAGCGTTTATTTATTTATATACTCCTAATAATAAGCCCACTCCGAAAACTCACAAAACCTAAAATATTTTTTTTGGCGATACTTTTCATTTTCTCAATCCACTGATGCTCAGGCATCACTGAATTTCAAAATCCAAAAATCTCATCCAGAATAATCCATTTTTTGCAATTCGTCAGTTTTCAGAATGGGCTCAATATTTAATGTCAATTAAAGTATGAGAGATAAATAAATATAACAATAAGAAAGTGGTTTTAGAATTTTGTTAGCAAGATAATTAAGGCGATATCGAGGCGAGAAAAGCAGTAAATGTGGGTCTTCACCAGTATTCTTAACGATGAGAGCGAATAAAAGATCAGCTAGAAATTTCCCAAAATAGTTTCTTTGGTATATACACCTATTTATTTTTCGAGCATTAGGGTTGGTGGTTTTGGTTTATATTTTAAACAGTATTAAATAATCAATTATTACTAAATATAAATCCGATTAATTTCGATTCATTTTATTTATCCCGAAAATAGATAAGATAATATTCAAGACTGAGCTAAGCACTTGGATAATCGTTTGCGCTATATAGTTGATCAAATCACCTATTCGTTTAATCAGGCCTCCTCTTTTAGAATTATCTTTTTTTTTTGACATAAAGTCATCCGTAAATTGGGTGATTGAATCAGTCATGTCATGAAATTCATCTTCGATAATCTTAGCAATATTTTCAACATTAGCAGCTTCACCCCTCATTGCTAGACGATCACTAGACGTCTTTGCAGATGGAATGATGATCCACAATATGATATATGGAAAGAATCCGATCCCTGACAATAGCAATAGGCCAGCTGCCAATCTTACCCAAATAGGTTCATCCATGCCCCAATATGCAGCAATACCACTACACACACCACCAATCACTTTATCGTCCATATCTCTAAAAAACCGTCTGCCTGTTTTTATTGCATTTCCAACGTGCGTCGTTTTTCCAGATTCAGAATAATCATATTCCGAGTCAGCAGAAGCACCAAATTGTTCAGGCGTTCCCATAACAGCAATTACATCATCTAAATCTGTATTAACTATAATCTTACGTTCGTTCAACGTTTCATTAAAAAGCTCGGCCATTCTAGCTTCAATATCTGTCATAATATCACAGACACCATCAGAATTTTTAAAATGAGTCTCAATCTTATGAAGATAATTATTGAGACGCTGATAACAGTCCTCATCTATAATGAATGGATAGCCGCCTAAATTAATACTATTTGTTTTTTTCATTGTTTTCTCTTTAGTGTTTTCTTTGAATTACTTCTTCTTTGATTTTTTTAGGGATTGATTTACTGACTTCGTCAAAGACCCCCAAGTGTCTTGTAAGCTAGCAAGGAAGCTTTTACCGTCGTCAGTCAGTTGGTAATATTTTCGTGGAGGGCCTGACTTTGATTCCTTCCAATTGTAATTAAGGAGTTCTGCATTCTTAAGCCTGGATAGTAGAGGATATAAAGTTCCTTCTACAACAATCAATTCAGCTTGTTTGAGTCGCTTTATGATGTCTGAAGGATATGCCTCTTTCTCTGAAATAATCGCTAAGACACATAACTCCAGTATGCCTTTTCTCATTTGTGCTTTTGTATTTTCCAATTTCATTCAATTAATTTTTGAAGATATGTACATGACAAATATAAGGACATTTTATGCTACTATGCAATACAAAGTACTACAGCAATACAAAGTAGTCTACGAAAGAGTATAAATAATCGACCAACGGATCCTATACCAATAAGAAAGCACTCTGGGAATTTCTTTGCCAAGCTTTTAGCCATTCTCATCGTTGAGAATACTTGAGAATATACGCAATCACTGGGTTTCTCGCCTTGATAACGACTAAACCCTCTGACTAACAAAAGACCCAAACTACTTTCCTTCTGGTATCGCTGTCACTAAAGAAGTATTCTGATTGCCAAAATTGATCTTCATCCCAAGGCTTGCACTGGAGGTGGTCGCATTAAGTTGATTGTTAATAACAGCAATATTTCCTGTATAAGCCCAAATTGAAAAATTGCGAAAGGCAATGCTTAGGCCTCCCCCTACGGTTGGTCCTTGTCTTGAATGGTTATTCACACTAGCTGCCAAAACCAATTTTTTAAATACCTTATAGTTAGCTGCTAAACCTAATTGGAAAACAGAACCAGTAGAAAAATCGATGTAGTTCCCTGCGAGAGAAAACATCAAGTCATCATTAAATTGATGATGTACGGCTATATCAACATTAATGGGTAGGGTTGTTCTATAAGACTCAGTCGTCTTTACTAGATTAATTAAATTTTCCAATGAGTCCAGATAAGCGATTGATTGGTTTCGAGTAATAATGTCCAAAACATTAAATCCTGAAAAACTCCCTTGTTCAAAAGAGCTATAATTTTTAGGGTTACTTTCCCAATTGATAAACCCTAAACCCGATAGTTTTGCTTTTATCTTCGTGTCTTCTGCAACCATATAATCTGCATATAATTCTAAGCCCAGACCAAAGTCAGAGGATATAAAACTATCGGCAAACGAGCCGTCGTAGAACAAGAAAACATCATCTAAGCCTTCATAGACTATTGTATTCGTTGCATTTAATCTAAAATCAGTATTGGCTCGAATAGAATAAAAGAACGAAGAAACTTCCAATAACAATTGACTGCGCTCCACTGAAGCATCTAGTATTCCAGATAAATAAGCAACTCCAACTCCTGCTGTAAATTTCTTTGCTTTATAATTAAAAGACAATTGATACTGATGGTATGCTTGTGATTGGCTAGTAAAACTCAAGTCTACATCAGTACCTAATAAGATAGAATTCCCTCTCGTCAACAATGTTAATGCATCTAAAGGATAATCAACATCTGCTATATAATTTGCAGAGTAACGGCCAAGGATAGAAATGCGATCGTTTAATTTTACTCCAAACCCAATACCAGTTAATTCGCCACCTGAACGTATTGAATTTTCGTCGCTCGCAAATTCTAGTGCTTGGAGCGGATCTATCAATACTCTACCAGAGTCATCAGTTCGAAAATAAGATGAGAATGTTGGGCCTTCTTGCTCTAAACCAAATTGAAATGATGGTAAATAAATGACAAATTTTGTTGAGTCAATAAATGCGTGACTATGATCAACCCCAGAGGTAAAATTGTTTGGATACAAAAATGAGTTAGAAAGCGATTGACAGAAAATAACATTTACCGAAAAAAGAAAACACACCATAATTTTTACCCTCATATCTCCGTTTTTATGATGGCTCCAACCTCAATTTCTATTTCATCTGAATTTAAAATTCGTACAGTTTCATTTTCATTTTGTATAAAGCCTATGAATGTGCGAATAAACCCAGACGGTATAATTTTCTGAATTTTTTCCTGAGAGACAATAACTGTAGTTGTAAATTGTGATTCTGGATTTTCATTTTGCGGAATAATAATCGGCTCATTAAATAAAGAATCTATAATATTAAATGATTTACCCACAAAGTGAATCTGAAAAGACACATCCACAGGCAGTCCATTTTTTACACCTATATTTAATTGCAACTCTTCTACACTCTCTAGTTCCAACAAACTGTCAATGGCGTAGTTTTCGAAAATGATATAATCAGAAACTTCACCTTCAAGTGGAATCTTCAGTTCTGTTTGAATATTTAAATTGCTGTCTTCACTTATAAACCCTTTAGATTCTTCACTTGATTCTGGAAAAGCAATGGCATCAATATCTAGAGAAATCAGTTGTGATTCCTGATCGAAAATATCGGCAATATTCGAATTGTCTTTATTCAATTCAATAATGGTTGATTTTGCTACCAATTCTTCCCCTATTCTTGGGTAGTCGAGCAATATCATCCCAGGTAAAAATAAGTCACTAGAAAACGGTGATGCATCTCCAAGGTTATCAATGATAGACAACTCATTAACAGCCGGCTCAATGGGAAACCCAAAGGAGTTATTGATCTCTATCTCTAAGAGAGGATTATTGAAGACAACCTCACCACTGACAACATTGCTAAAAGTGTTGACTCTGATTGTACGTTCTGGAATTGGAAATACCTGTGTTGTGAAAGAACCTTGTACAAAAGAAAAATTAACAAAGTCAATGTCCAATCGCAAAGAATTAAAACTCACTCGTTCTCCAGCAGAATTTCTAGCATCATAGTTAATCCCTATACTATCTAAACTACCTATCACCTCAACTCCATTCAAATCGACAAATGCTGATTGTACTGTTTGACCAATCATACCCGAAGGCACTTCAAATGTCACAGCTAATGCTTCATTATTTTTCCTGAATGAAGGTATAGTAGCGGTTATACTATAGCTATCACTATTCGGAGGCACAACAGTAAAGAAAAGGCTATTACTTTTAAAGACAGCCTCATCTATTGTAACACCTGGTATAAACGGCAATCCAAAAGCTGAAACGGTATCTAATAATAGAATGTCGTCAAATACAGGAATAGGCAACAGTAATTGTTGAGCAGTTACATCAATGGTGTCTCCAGGATAAACCAAGGTCAACAGACCGGATTGGTCTACCTCAAACTGAACAACATCATCTGTAGCGTCTAAGATTTCTTGAAAAGATGTCTGTGTACTTATAAGTGGAACTGCAATCTCTGGAGTTAACGGAACAAGCGTTGAATCATCAAGATCAAATAATTCACCGCATCCAGCGAACAATAGAAATAAAAGAAAAATGACAGCTCGTCCCATTTATACCTATTGAGACGAGAAGATTGAGTTAAGCCACATTATCCTATTTCGAATTCTTGTCCTGTGAACGGAATTTCTACATCTTTAAATTGATTATCATGGAGATATACTTTAAATTTCTCTTGAGTCTTTTTATCTCCATGTACTAGAAATACTTTTTTTGTGGTCTTCTTTTGATTAGAAATAAAGTCAACAATTTCCTTTCTATCTGCATGGGCGGAAAAAGACTCCATGATCTCTATTTTCGCGTTGACCTGTTTTACCTCTCCAAATAATTTCAACTCCGTCGCACCAGATCTTAATATTCCACCTGCTGTATCAGGAGCACAGTATCCAACAATCAGAAAGGTGTTTTTAGGATTTTCCAAGCCATTAAACATGTGGTGTCTGATTCTTCCTGCATTCATCATTCCAGACGCACTGATAATGACTGCTGGCTCAGTTGAAAAGTTTAAATCTTTGGACTCTTGTACTGTACGGATGTATGTCAGTGAGTTGAATCCAAAGGGATCATTATCCGTCAACAAATATTGACTTAAGTTTTCATCGTAACATTCAGGATGCGCACCAAAGACTTGCGTTGCATTTACTGCCAATGGACTATCAACGTATACAGGTATCTTGGGTAGCTTTCCTGCATTATACAATTGATCCATCATGTAAACAATTTCCTGTGTGCGACCAACACTGAATGCCGGAATGATTAACTTCCCTTTTTTCTCCACACATGTATTATGTATACAAGAAAGGAATTTGTCGGTCTGTGCTGGAGGCAATTCATGCTCCTTGTCTCCATAAGTTGATTCGCAAATTAAGTAATCTACCTCAGACATTTCTACAGGGTCTCTGAGTATCGGTCTTTCGTCTCTGCCAATATCTCCAGTAAATCCGATCCGAATTTGCTCATCTCCGTTCTTGATTGTTAACGAAACCGAAGAACTGCCTAGAATGTGACCTGCATCTCTGAACTCTACAGTAACATTATCATGTACGCGAAATTTTGTTTTATAACTGTAGCCTATGAATCTAGATATACATTCTGGAATAATATCACTTGTATACAGAGGCTCACGCAATTCATATTTCTTTTTCTTATTCTTTTTGCGTCTCTTATTTAGTAATTTTTGGTTGTAGTATTCCACATCACGTTCTTGTATTTTGGCACTATCCAATAACATGATCGCGCACAAACTACGTGTTGCGTGAGTGGCATAAATTGGACCTTTAAATCCATCCTTAACTAATTGAGGAATTCTCCCACAGTGATCAATATGAGAATGAGATAATATCAGGCAATCGATTTCTGAAGGCTTAAAATACCAGATATTATTTTTCTCCCACGCATTTTTACCACCTTGATGCAAACCGCAATCCAACAATATTTTAAATCCATCATCCAAGGTAATCAGATGAGCACTTCCTGTTACTTGCTGCGCGGCACCACAAAATTTAACTTTCATAAGCTATTAGTTCTTATCTCAAAAAGATTCCAAAAATGCAGAAATAAAGGGGGAATGTAGTGAAAAGGGTAAATTAAAAGACCCCTTTGTCAGGGGTCTTTTAATTTTATAATACAATATCAATACTATTTATCTATACTTCAAAAGCAGATTCTGTTTGTCTGATAACAACGACACCAAAAATCAAGAAACAAAGAGCTAAGCAAATAAGGCCCCATTCACCCATTGTTGGAATATCAGAAGTAACGACCATTGCACAAGGATCTGGACCAGCAGCAATCGTTGTGCTTATAGTTTCAGCACAGCCATTCGCATCTGTTACAGTAACAGAGACAGTACCAGCTGTTAATCCAACAGTAGTCGCAGCTACTATCCCATTACTCCATTGGAATGTGTATGGTGCAACTCCGCCTGAGGCAGTTACAGTAGCTGTTCCATCATTACCTGTTTGGCAAGATGTAGCCTGTCCAGTTATCTCTAAGCCTAAAACACCGGGCATACAAGGGACTATTTCAACGCATGTTGAGGCAGTGCTAGACATCATATCTCCTACGTCTGGAGTAATATTTGCAGTATTTTCTATTAATGCAAAGGCAGTACCATCAAGTATTTCTATATCATCTACCCACCATCCAATTTCATTAACAAAATTATCTTCTCCAAATAGAAAACGAATTCTAACAGTAGAACTTGCAAATGCACTTAAGTCAGCAATGGATTTAATAAATCCACCACTATCACCACTCCAAGCATCTCTTCCTACGATTGAAGTATTAGGTGAGTTTGCATTAATTTCACTGTTATATCCATTACAAAGAAAATTATCAGATCCCAGTTGGTCCCAGGTAACACCATCATCAGTAGACACTTCTATAAATCCACCGTCCCAGCCTAGTTCAGTATCGTAAGAATGAGAAAAAGACATTGAAGGGTCAGTACCCAAAGTAATAGGCTGAGATTCTAATGCCGTTGTTTTACTCAAAAGACCATTATCAACAAACCAAGAATTGGTAGGTGAACTTGAAGCTGTATTCACAATTGACCATTGATTCGATCCTGTACCTGTAATATCGTTTACAACAAAACCCATATTTCCTGATTCGACATCATCAAAAAAGGTTTGATTTATTGGAGCAGTAGACATCGTGTTTACTGTCGTAATAATTGTACACGAAAACGCACCTATATTCCCTCCGAAACCAGGATGTGTTATTGTAATATTATTGCCTGCTGTCGTGACAACTGCAGGTGTAGGACATACAGCACTAGTTATATTTAGTGCTGGATCTAAGGCATCAGTAATTGTTACTGCTCCTTGGCCTCCTGCACAAGAGAATATTTCAACATTTAAATCGTATGTTATAGATGAACCATCTGTAACTGTTGCAGCCGATGCCACTTTTTCTATTGTAGCAGACGGTAGATCAAAAGCTTCAGTGCCATCTGTGACAGTATTAGGGCTACCTTGATCTGCGCTAACTCCAAGCCCTCTCCCTGCAAATGCACCCCAAATTAAACATTGGTGTAACCCTCCGTACAATGCTTGATCTGCTGCTAAGATCGCATCTCTTCCGTCTACAAATCCAGGATTACATGGTTGAAGTTTCATTGCTTCTATAACTAATCTTAGTGCTAAATTTTGACCACCAAAAGTACCAGGGCTTGCAGGTGTACCAACATTTGCAAAATCAGAATCATATAAATCTGTTCCCATACCATATAAATCAATCAAATCCCACGTCATATCCCAAATCATATTAACCCAAACACTTCCAATTGGATGTGGTGCACCTCCAGTATAAGGTGGAAGGCTTCCATATGTCTCAGGATTGACTGCAAAGTCAGTAGAGTATGGAAAATTTCTTATTCCTAGACCTGTAGTAGCTTGACCAATCGCATATGTACCTATACCTCTAGGCATTGGTCCTGTATCTCCAGGTTGCATCGTCAATATTAAACCAAAATAATCACTCCATCCTTCACCCATTTGCTCTTCTCCACTAAGGCAACCTGAGTTAGCAGCTCCACCGGTTAGTCTTATAGAAATACCGTGTGCATATTCATGTGCAATAATTCCGTTATCGTAATCTGAGGTTCTATTTACAGATGCTGCATTTGGATCAAAAGAAACAGAAACTCCTGGCAAATTCGCTTTAATTGTGTTACAATCTGCTTGAGAGATCATTATAGATGGAATATTTATAGGATTTGCAGGAGTTCCTCCCATTGGTATAGGTGCACCTGGCGCATTATTACAAACCACCACACTTATTGCACCTGCTGCTTCTGCATTTTCTACTTTCTCCGTAAAATTACAGCTTCCTCTGTCTAATAAAGCAACATTACCAGTAATTGCAGCCGCATTGCTGATGTTACCAGGCGCTGGTACACCGCAAGCTTCACTAGTACCTCCAGTATCTAGTACCAATACAAGGTTACCATCATTTGCTGGTGTCCATGGAACATTGGCAAACACCTCTGCAACACCATCAGCAATCAAAGAAACACTACCACTAAAGGTTGTATTTTGACTAACTGGTTGAGTAAACTCAAACATTTGCATTCTTCCTGAAGTACCATCTGGTGGAGTTGAAAAATTCGCATTATTTGTACCTGATCCATCAATTGCATCAGCTTGAACTGCATCACCGTCTAAACCCTGTCCAGTTGCATTTGTGACTTGAAAATTTCCACACTCTTCATTGAATCCATAATGATAGCTAATATCGTGTGACAAATTATTCCAATAAAATAAATTAGTAATTAGTGCTTCTTGATATGCAGTAGGAGCCATTGTAAAATCAGGTATAAAATTATATTGCTGACCTACTGGTCCTAATTGCGAAGTAGGTGAAAATCCAGCAGCTTGATTATTATCTGCATCAGTATCCTCAACAGCCCATACGTTATTACCTCTTGTTGTAAAGTGAGTCATTATGCCGTCGTTATGCCAAGATTGGCCTATTGCTGCTGTAAACGGATTAGCTGCTGGATCTATATTATTTGTCCATGGAGCATTGACAATTCCAAGCGGACCATGATTGGGAGACTCATCAGGTATTGGTGACACAAAATAATCATCATTGGCTAAAGCTGAACTCTTTTTATAATTTGAAGATGGCGATTCACTCTTACTATCAGCTTCTTTAGAATATGAATGGCTATGGTTTGAATGGTCATGCGGGTCTTCGTCAGATCCAAAATTACATTCTACTGTCCACGATGTTTGTTCGACTACAGATCCATCGAAAGCATCTATTTTAGTATCCATCCAAGTATTATCACTTGTATTGTGATATGCGATAGACCATGTCAACACAAGCGTACCATTTTGATTGACATACATCAGTTCAGCTAAAATGTCACTGTATGATATCTCTGCATTTTCTAACACAGATTTCTGTGTAGCACCCAATGATTGGGTAATCATTGTAGTCGCATTATTCTCGTTTTGTCCAAAAGACAAAGCGGCACTTTGAACTGCTTGAATGACGGATAGTCCTGGAGATGCATTTGCGTTTTTCGAATGATTGACAGAGCGATTACCAGAATGCACTACGTTTCCACTTTGGTCTAAAGACACATTTATAATTGCATTATAAATTTTAATGCCGTCAAATAATTGATTCATGTATACATGTGTCAGATCGCTTTCGCCAGTGGTGTGCATGTTGACAACTTGTAGATCATTCGGCGAATTTACATTTAAGCTAAAATCCTTTTTGTTACTTATTACGTGGCTTTTTGCTAAATCTTGTAAGTTTTGGGCCGTAAGGACCACAGTGGATAGACAGAAGAGTAGAAGAAAGGGAGTTAATTTGGTTAACTTCATGGGGATAGTCTTTCGGTGCTGTTTGCAGTTTGAAATGTTAAAAGACTAATATAATTTAATGAATTATTTCTATTGGAATGATGTATCAGTATTTAATGAATACATTTTACTTAGATATATAAATAATTGAATCTGTTAATTATACAAATTAAATAAATATGCTATGTATAAAATGAGCATATAGCTATTTGAACTATTCTATTACCCCAAAAAAAAATGTGATTGCTAAAATGCAACCACATAACTTGAAATTTCCGACTTAAGCTTTTGTTTTTTTAATTATTAATCCTAAAACTCCCATGCTGCATCTCTACCTCTATAAGTAACGTAGGATTGGAATTACCATAAGTTCCTTTACATTTATAGGAATTTGATCGGTCATCTCTATTTGTGTAATTCAACTCATTTTTAATTTTTGGTTCAGCATGTTGACCATCATAATCTAAGGAAAAAGCCTCATCTATATCTAAAGATATCCCCGAATGTTGGACGTCAAAATCAAGTCTTTTTGTACTTGGTGACACATCTTCTATTTCTATACTGCCATGCTGCATTTCAAATACACCTTCTTTGCCGATTAAGCCGATTTCGATATCTCCAAAGTTAGTATCAAATTCTGCATATTCAAGTTCATCAATTTCAAAATCTGAATGAGAAATATCTGTTACCATTTGATTAACTCGTTTGAACACAAAATCACTGTGAGAACCATCAATATCTACCTTATCAGCGGTGTCCATTTCTAAATCTGAGTGTGATATATCAACAGTCACATTCTGCGCATTACCAGAATAAAATTTTGAGTGATGACATTCAATATCAAGATTATGTGCGTTCTGCATCATTATTTTTCCATGCTGTATTCCTATGATCGCATCGGCATTTATTGATGCCAGTCTTCCATTACCATGCCTGATTTCTACTTCAACTTCATTATCCATTTCAGGTATAAACACATCACCAAAGGTATGTTCAATGTCTAGTTCTACTGTCCTAGGCAATTTCACTTCTATGTCTATTTGAAAATTAATGTTGTTATTGCCTCCTCCAAAAAGACTACTGAACCACCCACCCCTGTTATTACTATTTAAATCTACATCTGTAGTAACCGAGACGGCTGATTTTGTATCTGTAAAGTCAATCTCTATGCCAGAAAATATCCGATCAGCATCTTCTTGACTTTCTGCATCTGTCGAAATAGTTACTTCAAAAAAAGCAATATTCGAATCAGCATGACTGATGCTGACATCTCCATGACGAGTATCAAATTCAATTAAGGCATCAGCATTTATTTTAAATTCTTGAACAATCTTCTTTTCATAATCTCTGTCTGAAATACTTGCAGCATAACTGCTGTTTATTATGAAAAACAGAATAAAGAAGCTAAGGTAGTTTCTAAAATTATAATTCAATATTCTCATAATCTGATTTATTAATGTTTAAATTTTTATCTTCTAATTTACCAAGTACTGTTTCCAGTATTTCCAATTTTGCTCTATAATGATCGATCATCGCTTCGACAATCACCTCGTCATTTTGAACACCATTCGTTAACAATTCATTTTTTAGTTCTTGGTATACCGCATCTAACTGATTCAAGTCTTTTTCAACATATTGATCTCCACCCAATAATCTTGCATGATTCAAATCTACTTTGACACGGTGCTGGTAGTGTTTTTCGGCTTCCAAAAAGTCAGGTTCCACAGCTGCAATTCTATCTTCTAAGTCAGGTTTCGCCATTTGTAACCCGATGATCAATCCACAGCACAACAATACAACAGCACTTGCGGCGATACTCAAGATGAACTTCAATGAGAATACCTTACCGTTTGATGGTTTTATCTCATCTTCTATTGCATTCCATAGCATTGGCGGCAATTCTTTATCATCGAACTCAGATCGATTTTGTTGTATGAACTTTTCTAGTTTATCCTGCTTCATGTGTTGTTGATTCTAAAATGAATTTTTTTAAATGCTGTTTGGCTCTACTATACTGAGATTTTGAATTTGCCTCCGATGTCTGTAATATTTCAGCAATCTCTTTATGATCATAGCCTTCTATAGCGTATAAATTAAACACGGATCTATATCCTGGTGCTAGCCTATTTAGAGCCCTTTTTACCATATCCATTGTATAGTTCGGTTCTGATATTTCTAATTCTATCACTTCGGTTCGATCATTAATTTCTTCAAAATGGATTTTCTTTTTTTTCAATTGGTCTAAACAACTGTTAACGACTATTCGCTTAATCCACGCTCCAGGAGTTGCTTTGTATTCATATTGTTTAATATTCTTGAATACTTTTATGAAAGCCAGTTGCAAGGCATCCTCTGCATCCATATCATTATTCATCATACGGATACAGGTATTGTACATTGCCTTTGCGTACATTCGATACAAATCAAATTGTGCTGACCGATTTCCAGCTTTGCAACTTTCTATCAACTCCTTATGGTAGTTCAGTTTTTCCAATACTGTAGGTAGTTTCTGTGATAATGACTGTATAAATTTACCTAAGTTGCATCTCTTAAAAAATAATTTTTGAAATGATACTCAAAGATCAACTAGGTCAGCAAATAAATGTAATCCCACCACTGACTAAAATTATCTCTGTAGTACCTTCCCACACAGAATTATTAGTTGATTTTTTTGGTATAAAAAACCTTATCGGAAGAACTAAATTTTGCATTCATCCAAAAGAAGTAATCGAGAATGTCCCTATTATAGGTGGCACAAAACAATTGAAAATCGATAAAATTCTCGCCTTGAAACCAGATATTATATTTGCTAATAAAGAAGAAAATAAAAAACAAGATATAGAGGTATTACAAAAACAGATTACAGTATATATCAGCGATATCAGTTCTCTAAAAGATTCGTATGCATTCATCAAACAATTGGGAAAGATTAGTGATAATCATACGCTGGCTGAAACAATCATTCAACAAACGAATCAGACTTTAGCAAAACACACATTCCGAGAGAAGAAAACCGCGGCTTATCTGATTTGGAAGAATCCTTATATGTCAGTCGGCAGTGACACCTATATTCATGACATCATGCAGCGACTTGGATTTGAAAATATATTTCAACACAAACTAAGATACCCAAAAACAGACATAGAAGAAATTAAAATACTGAAACCTGATGTAATTCTCTTATCATCAGAACCTTATCCATTCAAACAATTTGACATACAAGAATTGGGTGAACTCTTTCCGACGACAACCATTCAGTTAGTGGATGGAGAATTCTTTTCTTGGTATGGGTCAAGAATTTTAAAGTTGCAATCATTATATAAGTAGTAGTCTTATCCTTCCACAATTATGTATATTTTGGAATTAATTAAATTTATAAAATGGAATCTGTATTCATCTGTGCTGCACTTAGAACACCATTAGGAAGTTTTGGTGGTAGTCTATCGTCAATCTCTGCTACAACACTCGGATCTATAGCCATCAAAGAAGTTCTCGTTAAATCGACTGTTGATCCCGGAGCTATTGATGAGGTATTTATGGGTAATGTTTGTTCAGCAAATTTGGGTCAAGCACCTGCTAGACAAGCTGCAATTCATGCTGGCATACCAAATACTGTCCCTTGTACAACAGTGAATAAGGTTTGTTCTTCTGGAGCAAAATCCATCATGTTTGGAGCACAATCCATTATGCTTGGACACAATCATCTTGTTGTTGCTGGCGGGATGGAAAGCATGTCGTCTGTACCCTACTATGTACCAAAAGCAAGATTTGGATATAAATATGGGGATAGTACATTGATAGATGGGTTGGCAAAAGACGGATTAATTGATGCATTTGATGATGGTGTGATGGGTGCTTTTGGAGATGCGACTGCCAAAGAATACAACATCACTCGTGAGGACCAAGATAATTATGCGATAAGCTCCTATAAAAATGCGATTGCCACAACTGAATCAGGCCAATTTTACGAAGAAATAGCACCTGTAACCATTCTTCAGCGAAAAGGTGATCCTATTGTCATGACTGAAGACGAAGAACCTAAAAAAGTAAAGTTTGAAAAAATCCCTCAGTTGAGAGCGGCATTCACCAAAGATGGTACTGTCACAGCAGCAAATGCCTCAACAATAAATGATGGAGCTGCAGCAGTGGTATTAGCAAGTGAATCAAAAGTCAAAGAATTGGGATTGACTCCTATTGCAAGAATTGTGTCATTCGCTGATGCGGCGCAAGAACCACAGTGGTTTACTACTGCACCAACTAAAGTAACACCAATTGCTTTACAGAGAGCTGGCTATTCATTAAATGATATTGACTTTTTTGAGGTGAATGAAGCATTTAGTGTGGTACCATTAGTGTACAATAAAATATTAGATGTGGATCCTTCTAAAGTAAATGTGTTTGGAGGTGCTGTTTCCATTGGGCATCCACTAGGATGTTCGGGTGCAAGAATCATAGCCACCTTATGCAATGTCATGCATCAGAAAGGTGGATCAAAAGGTGTAGCTGCCATTTGTAATGGAGGCGGAGGTGCTTCATCAATTGTTTTAGAAAAAGTATAATCTATGTCATACGAAAGCATTCTAGTAGAAGATAGAAATGGTGTTATCATTGTAACGGTCAACAGACCTCAAGCATTAAATGCGCTCAACAATGCAGTGTTTCTTGATCTGATAAAATTAATGGATGAGGACTTACCGACTCGCAAAGGACTCAAAGGTGTCGTCATCACTGGCGCTGGTCAGAAAGCATTTGTCGCTGGAGCTGATATCAAAGAATTTCTTGATTTACCTGAAAGTTCTGGGGGCGAGCATCTTGCAAAAAGAGGCCATGACACGTTCTTCAAAATTGAAAATTTTCATAAACCTGTTGTCGCTGCTGTTAACGGCTTCGCACTCGGAGGTGGATGCGAATTAGCAATGGCTTGTCACATGCGAGTCGCTGGTGAAAAAGCAAGATTTGGCCAGCCAGAAGTTAATTTAGGATTAATACCTGGATATGGTGGCACACAAAGACTTACACAACTCATTGGGAAAGGTCGCGCTATGGAATACACTTTAACCGGTGATATGATTTCAGCTAGCAAAGCTTTAGAAATAGGGTTAGCTAATCATGTTGTCGAACCAGGAACTGAAGTCGATAAAGCTATTGAAATTATTGAAAAAATAGCAAGTAAGGCACCTTTAGCAATAGCAAAATCAATAGAGGCTATTAATGCTGCAATCGATCAATCTAAAGATGGCTACCAAGTTGAACTTAAAGGATTCAGAGATTTAACCTTAAGCAAAGACTTCCAAGAAGGAGCTAGTGCTTTCATCGAAAAACGAACTGCAAATTTTAAAGGTGTATAATATGTATAGAATAACCGTAGATTCCTCACAGTTTGAATTGACCAAAGCTGACATCGAGAAATTAGATATTGTCTCTAAGGATAATATACTTCATCTGTTGGAAGGCAATACTTCTGCGACAACAGAATTGCTAGATATTGATTTAGACCGTAAAATTGTCATCCTAAAAGTAAATGGAAAAGAACATACGATTGTCATTGAAGATGATCTGGATTTGTTGATCGATAAATTAGGATTTAGTTCTGAAGCTAATCTAGTCATTAAAGATATAAAAGCACCAATGCCGGGTCTCGTGCTAGACATTCTAGTTAAAGAAGGTGATCAAGTAGAAAAAGATAGCCAACTATTAATTCTTGAAGCAATGAAAATGGAAAACCTGATTAAAAGCCCGAGTGACGGAATTGTAAAAGAGATTATCATTAAAAAAGGAGAGGCCGTAGAAAAAGGTCAACTACTTATATCCCTAGATTGAAATGACATTTGACTTTCCATTTATATCAAAACAAGAATGGCTCGATAAAATTGAGGCTGATCTAAAAGGTAAATCACTTGATAGTCTGAATTGGGAATTATCACCTGATCTTATCTTTTCACCTATTGCAAGCAAAGAAGATATAGAGGTCGAATTGCAAGCGCTTCAATCGAAAGGGGACAATAATTGGTATATCCTTGAGGAGATTGTTGTTACTAATAATCAAGCGGCTCACGATGAAGCGATTAAAGCTTTAGAAGGTGGTACAACTGCATTAAAATTTATTATTCCTGATTCATGCGATTTTAATGTGTTGCTCAAAGACATAAACCTGAATTGGATTTTTATTCACATTGAAGGTAATAAGACTGTCACTGAATCATTCCTAGGTTATGTTTCAAAATCTGATTTTGATGAAGAAGATGTTAGCGGAGCAGTTGAGCATGAGAGAGTGAATTTCGAAGATTTTCCATTGATTAAAACATATGAAATTAGTTCTAATAATAGAGTTAGTCCAGTCGATGAGTTGGCACAGCTACTACTAGATGTCTGTAGAATAACACTTGATGAAACATCTGGATCAATCCATAACGGTTTGCTCACTGTCAATCTTACAAATACATTTTATCTGAATATATGTAAACTTAGAGCCCTCAGATTATTATGGCCGCTGCTGTGTCAGGGCTTTGGAATTAGCAAACACGACACCCCCTTCATACAAGCAAAAATGACATTTCCAAACGAAGCTTTTGATTCCGATTATGCAAAAATACAAGCAGCTTCACAAGCAATGGCAGCTGCTATTGGAGGTGTAGATATAATTCATCTACCTCCGACAAATTCCATAGAATCATTCGAATTTCACAGAAGGATAGCAAGAAATGTCAGTCACCTTATGCAGCTAGAATCCTTCATCCACAGAGTGGAAGACCCAGCTGCAGGTAGTTATTATTTAGAACAAATGACAGACAAGCTCGCATCTTCCGCTTGGGAGAAATTCAAACTCAAATACGAAGGCCTATGAAAAAAATACTGATAGCAAATAGAGCAGAAATAGCACAACGAGTGATACGGAGTGCAAAAAAAATGGGTATTCAAACGGTAGCTGTTTATTCTGATATTGATAGAAATGCACCTCACGTTAGATTGGCAGATGAAGCGATCCACCTCGGATCTTCACCCTCAAATCAATCCTATTTATTAGGTCCAAAAATTATTGACGAAGCACTCAAGCTTGACGTAGATGGCATACATCCTGGTTACGGCTTTTTAAGTGAGAATGCTGAGTTTGCCAAACAAGTCACTGATGCTGGAATCACATTTATAGGCCCTTCTCCTCATTCAATAAAAATCATGGGTAGCAAGTTAGCGGCCAAAGATGCTGTCAAAGAGTATGACATACCTATGGTGCCGGGAATTGATAAAGCCATCACTGATGTGGAATTAGCTAAGAGAATAGCTAATGACATTGGCTATCCTATTTTGATAAAAGCATCAGCTGGCGGTGGCGGAAAAGGCATGAGAATCGTAGAAAAAGAATCAGAATTAGAAAGTCAAATGACACGTGCCATCAGTGAAGCAACATCTGCTTTTGGCGACGGCTCAGTCTTCATTGAAAAGTATGTTACTGGACCAAGACACATAGAAATACAAGTCCTAGCCGACAACCACGGCAATACTGTTCATCTCTTTGAAAGAGAATGCAGCATCCAACGAAGGCACCAAAAAGTAGTTGAAGAAGCACCTTCAGCAGTCTTAACACCAGCCCTTAGAGAAGAAATGGGAAATGCTGCAGTAAAAGTCGCAGAAGCTTGCAACTACCAAGGTGCTGGAACAGTCGAATTTTTATTAGACTCGAAGCTCAATTTCTATTTTTTAGAAATGAACACCAGACTCCAAGTCGAACATCCAGTGTCTGAATTAATTACGGGTGTTGATCTTGTCGAACAACAAATCAGGGTAGCAAGAAACGAAACCCTTGCATTCAAACAAGAAGATTTAAGTATCAAAGGCCATGCGCTAGAATTGCGCGTTTATGCAGAAGATCCAATGGATAATTTTCTGCCAAGCATCGGTAATTTAGAGACATATCAAGTGCCTGTTGGAGATGGCATTAGAGTTGATGATGGATACGAGCAAGGAATGGATATTCCAATTTATTATGATCCAATGATTGCCAAATTAATCACCTACGGCAGCAATAGAGAGGAGGCCATAACCCTAATGAAAAAAGCGATTGCAGATTATAAAATAAAAGGATTAAAGACTACTCTTCCCTTTGGCGCTTTTGTATGTAAGCATGACGCATTTGTCAGTGGTAATTTTGACACTCACTTTGTTAAAAATTACTTTTCCAAAGACATATTTGAAGAACAACAATCAACTGAAAGAAAAATAGCAGCCAAAGCAGCTCTCTATTTCTTTCTAAAGAAAAAAGAGGAAGTGAAGCCAATTAATGTTCAAGAGTCCAACTGGGACAGTCGCAAAAGTGTGTCATGAAAAAACCTGATTTTTCAAACATATCATTCAAACGCAAGACACCAACTGTCGACATACCCGAGCAACAATGGGAAACACCAGAGGACATTTTAATAAAAAATAAATTCTCGAAAGCAGATATTAAAGATGCTGCACATCTTGATTTTGTTGCAGGAATTCCGCCATATCTGAGAGGACCTTACAGTTCTATGTATGCTGTCAGGCCTTGGACAATCAGACAATATGCTGGCTTCTCCACTGCTGAAAAAAGTAATGCCTTTTACAGACGAAATTTAGCTCAAGGCCAAAAAGGCTTGTCAGTTGCTTTTGATCTTGCCACACACAGAGGATACGATTCAGATCACGAACGTGTCAAAGGAGATGTAGGAATGGCAGGTGTAGCCATCGATTCTGTGGAAGACATGAAGGTCTTGTTTGATCAAATCCCTTTGGATAAAATGTCTGTATCAATGACTATGAATGGAGCAGTCATTCCAATCATGGCGTTTTACATTGTAGCAGCAGAAGAATCGGGTGTAGATAGAGACAAGTTAAGTGGGACCATTCAGAATGACATTCTTAAAGAGTTTATGGTGCGAAACACTTATATCTATCCGCCTACTCCGTCCATGAGAATCATCTCTGACATTTTTGGATTTTCGTCCCAGGAGATGCCTAAATTCAATTCGATAAGTATATCTGGGTATCACATGCATGAGGCTGGTGCGCCTGCTCATTTGGAATTGGCTTACACATTAGCAGATGGATTGGAATACATTAAGGCGGGTATAAAAGCTGGATTAAACATTGATGACTTCGCTCCTAGATTGTCCTTCTTTTGGGGAATAGGAATGAACTTCTTCATGGAAATAGCAAAGATGAGAGCAGCCAGAATACTGTGGGCCAAAATTGTCAAGCAGTTCAATCCAACAAATCCCAAGTCGATGGCATTGCGTACACACTGCCAAACATCTGGCTGGAGTTTGACAGCACAAGATCCATATAATAATATTGCTCGAACATGTATTGAAGCAATGGCCGCCATCTTTGGTGGTACTCAATCCTTGCATACGAATTCGCTTGACGAAGCATTAGCTTTACCAACTGACTACAGCGCCAAAATAGCAAGAGACACACAAAAATATTTACAAACTGAAACAGACATTACAAAAGCAGTTGACCCTTTCGGAGGTTCATACTATGTTGAATATCTAACCAAAGAAATTGCAGAAAAGGCATGGAAACTCATTGAAGAAGTAGAAGGCATGGGTGGAATGGCAAAAGCTATTGAAGATGGATTACCAAAAATGCGAATAGAAGAAGCTGCTGCTAGAAAACAAGCAAGAATAGATTCTGGTATCGATCAAATTGTTGGTGTGAATGTCTTTAGGAATAAAGAAGAAGCAGAGATCGATGTCCTAAGTGTTGACAATACTGCAGTCCGAGAATCACAAATAGCACGCATAAAAGAACTAAAAAAATCAAGAGATGAAACGAAAGTTAATGAAACTCTTGAAGCTTTAACGTTGTGTGCAAAATCGGGTGAAGGGAATCTATTGACTTTTGCTATTGAAGCAGCCCGACAAAGAGCTACATTGGGAGAGATATCTGATGCAATGGAAGAATCATTCGGCAGATATCAAGCCAAACACAAAACAATTTCAGGAGTGTATTTTAAAGAAATAGCAACAGACGAATCATTTAAAAAAGCAAGAGAGCTTGCTGATCAATTTGCAGAACTTGATGGTCGACGCCCTCGGATCATGATTGCCAAACTTGGACAAGATGGTCACGACAGAGGAGCTAAAATCATCGCCACGAGTTTCGCAGATATAGGTTTTGATGTTGATATCGGTCCGTTATTTCAAACACCAAAAGAAGCTGTGATCCAAGCTGGAGAAAATGATGTTCATATACTTGGAATCTCTTCACTAGCGGCAGGACACAAAACATTGGTCCCACAGGCCATAGAAGAATTAGCAGCGATTGGCAGACCAGACATTCGTGTTATTGCAGGTGGAGTGATCCCGCCACAAGACCATCAATTTTTATATGATGCTGGAGTGATGGGTGTGTTTGGACCAGGCACCGTCATTGCAGAAGCTGCGTGTAAAATTTTAGAATCCATGATAAATAAATATGAAAGATAAATATCAATTGCTTCAAGATAAACTGGATGCTTCTAAATTAGGAGGAGGTCAAGAACGGATAGATAAACAACATGCCAAAGGTAAATTAACAGCAAGAGAACGTGTCCAACTTTTAATGGATGAGGGTTCATTTGAGGAAATTGGCGCACTGGTTGTTCATCGAACCAAAGACTTCGGGATGGAAAAACAGCAATTTTATGGAGATGGTGTGGTCACTGGATATGGCACAGTCAATAATAGACTGACTTATGTGTTTGCACAAGACTTTACCGTATTTGGAGGAGCGCTTTCTGAAACTCATGCAGAGAAAATCTGTAAGGTGATGGATATGGCAATGAAAAATGGAGCGCCTTTAATTGGCTTGAATGATAGCGGTGGTGCTCGTATTCAAGAGGGTGTTCGTTCGCTAGGTGGCTATGCTGATATCTTTTATAAAAATGTAATGGCAAGCGGTGTTATCCCACAGATTTCAGCAATTATGGGGCCGTGTGCTGGTGGTGCGGTTTACTCGCCAGCGATGACAGATTTCACCATTATGGTCGAAGGCACGAGTTACATGTTTGTGACTGGTCCAAATGTGGTAAAGACCGTCACCAATGAAGAAGTCACCTCAGAAGAACTAGGAGGAGCAAGTGCGCATTCTACTAAATCTGGAGTTACGCACTTGACAGCCACAAATGATGTTGACTGCATCAATCAAGTCAAGCAATTGTTGAGTTACATGCCTCAAAATTGTGAAGACAAACCACAGCGAGTTGACTATACACTTGGCATAGAAATAAGAGAAGAGTTAGAAGGAATCGTACCCGAAAATGCCAATCAGCCATATGACATGAGAGAGGTCATCAATGGCATTTGTGATGCAGATACTTTCTTTGAAATACATCCTGACTATGCAGACAATATCGTCGTTGGTTTCTGCAGACTAGCAGGTCGAAGTATTGGTATTGTTGCAAATCAGCCAATGAGTCTTGCCGGTGTCCTAGATGTTGAAAGCTCAAAGAAAGCAGCGAGATTTACTCGGACTTGTGATTGCTTTAATATTCCTTTACTCGTCTTGGTTGATGTTCCAGGATTTTTACCAGGCACAGATCAAGAATGGAATGCCATCATTACCAACGGTGCAAAACTGTTGTATGCTTTAAGTGAAGCTACAGTACCAAGAGTGACTTTGATCACGCGTAAAGCTTATGGTGGAGCTTATGATGTCATGAATTCTAAGCACATTGGTGCAGACATGAATTTCGCATGGCCGTCTGCAGAAATTGCGGTAATGGGAGCAAAAGGGGCAAGTGAAATCATTTTTAAAAAGGAAATTAATGCAGCAGATAATCCAGAAGAAAAACTTGCTGAGAAAGAAAAAGAGTATGCGGATCTATTTGCTAATCCTTACAGTGCTGCAAAACGTGGATTTATCGATGAGGTAATTTATCCAAAAGACACTCGTCGCAAATTGATCAAAGCGTTCGATATGCTAGAAAATAAAGTTGCTGTGCTACCAAAGAAAAAACATGGGAACATCCCGCTTTAAGTCAAGCTAATTGAAATCTTTGTCGCGCGATCACCAAACTAAATAGTGTCTGACAGAAAACTCTGCTTTTTTCAAAAGCTGTTGAGATTTCAGAAGCTGGTTCAATTAAAAACTTATCAAAGCTGTTTTGTTTTTACTCATATTTAAATGTTATGACAACAAAATCTTAA
>Ga0209187_1001283_pt1 | contig 30583 bp, 20 predicted proteins | sample BantaG_FD_187430 | JGI IMG/M metagenome (GOLD analysis project Ga0209187, IMG submission 187430) | Marine algal microbial communities from Bantry Bay, Ireland - BantryBay_4 metaG (SPAdes) (version 2) | ecosystem: Host-associated > Algae > Red algae > Unclassified | place: Bantry Bay, Ireland...
TTAGCTAATGCTTTCCCTCCTGGGAAGGTCAATAATAAATCTAAGCAGAATTGGTTGGTTTCGTTTTTTTTCACACATTAAAGTTACTAAACCTTTTCTGCTTTCTTTATTTTTGTCCAAAGTCCAAAAGTATTTAAGCATTGAAGCATAGTAACATTCAAGCATTCAAGCATTCAAGCATTCAAGCATTCAAGCATTCAAGCATTCAAGCATTCAAGCATTCTCGCATTCTCGCATTCTCGCATTCAAGCATTCAAGCATTCAAGCATTCAAGCATTCAAGCATTCTCGCATTCTCGCATTCAAGCATTCAGGCATTCAAGCATTCTCGCATTAAAAATGACTTTCCCATTACAAAAAAGTGCTAAAAAAAGACCAACTTAGTATTAGAAATACCCGTTAACACTTTAAAAGGAACACTATGATTTCAAGAATATTATTAGTAGAGGATGAAGAACACATAATGGAAGCAATCAAAATGAACCTTGAAATGGAAGGCTATGAGGTTGTTTGTGCAACAGACGGACTCAGTGCTGTAAAGCATTTCAAGGAACAAAGATTCAATATGGTTATATTGGATATAATGCTTCCAGAATTGAATGGCTTGCAAGTTTGTGAGCAAATTCGATTGGATGACAATGGAATTCCCATATTATTTTTAACAGCCAAAGACGCCGCTCAAGATCGAATTATTGGATTAAAAACAGGAGCGGATGACTACCTAACAAAGCCATTTAATTTGGAAGAATTGATGCTTCGTGTAAAAGTTTTAGTTAAGCATAGCCTTAAAGGAACGGAAGACGAAAGCACTTTGCAAGAATTTACTTTTGGCGGAAACACAGTTAATTTTGTTACTTTCTTGGCCAATTGTCAAAAAGGAGAAATTAGTCTTACGAAAAAGGAAGTTAAGCTTTTAAAATTACTAGTAGAGCGTAAAAATGAAGTCGTCTCCAGAGAACAAATTTTACAATCAGTTTGGGGTTACGATGTTTATCCATCCACCAGAACCATTGATAATTTTATTTTAGCTTTTAGAAAATATTTCGAAGCCGATCCTAAAAATCCTGCATTTTTTCATTCGGTGAGAGGAGTAGGGTATAAATTCATAATGCCAGCTTCTTCTTGTTAAAAAGGGTATTCAATAACTGCTATTGTGTAGCCGAATATAAATAAAATAAATAAACAGTGAACTAAAAATGTTAGTATTAGCGTTAACATATTGACGACTCTTTTTTAATGAAGAACCGACGATGCTCTATAGTGTTGTCGGTTTTTTTTATTTTGCTGTAGGGGCAATCCTTGCTCTTGCCCAAATAAAAAATAAAAAATTGCAAAAATATACAATCATAATCTTGTTTATACTTTTGGGTTTGAATCTAAAGGCAGAGTTCATTTCCATTCAAATACCAAAGGAACTAGAACAAGAAAAGATAACAAAAATAGCGATAGAGGATTTTGCTGATTTATTGGTGAAATCATGTGATTGCTCAGTTACTTTAGACGGTAAGGAAGCTGAGATAAACATCGTTTTACCAGTGCCCAAATTGGAGAAATTCAAAGGCGCTAGGGATGCGATTAATCAGAATGAAATTCCTATTTTCTATTATCCAGCCACAAGTTACAAATGGAAATCAGAGGTAATAAAAGATCAAGTGAGAATGACATTGGAAGCAGATTCTTACGAAGGAATTGCAGCAGGATTGTACGGATTACTACAAGAAAAATTTGGTTTTTCATTTTACCATCCAAGAAGAACCATCATCCCCGAAATAAAAGATTGGCAACAAGAAAAAAACTGGACTTGGACAGCAAAAGAGCGATTCAATAAAAGGGGTTTTCATCTACACACAATGCATCCCATCGAATTAACGGAGGCATTACTGGATCACGATTTTCCTGACGGGCAAAAAATGATAAAAGAGTACATTGATTGGTTGGCGCGAAATGGACAGAACTATTTTGAGTTTAATTTACTAAACACTGTGGATTTAAAAAAATGGATTCCCTACATAAAAGAGGTGGTGGATTACGGTCATGAAAGAGGAATCATAATGGGTTTGGATTTGTCCTTGCATATGATTCAGCAGAAAGCATTTATGCTCTATAAAAATCCGCCAGCATCATTAAAGTCAAAAGAGAAACAAATCATTCAAAACCTAAATGCACTGGCGGAAGCAGGTTGGGACGTTTACAATATAGAATTTTCATCGACAGAATTTACCAGTGGCAACGTAAAAAAGAAAAAGAAACTACAGCAATTGATAACGGATTGGGCATTGGAGAATCGGGCAAAAATTATGGGTCGAGCGCACGTTGTAAAAAAAGAAGGCAAGGTTTTAAGTTATGAAACGGAAAATAAAAACATTGAAGAATCGCTGGACAAACACCGAGGCGTTTTGATTCATACCGTTATGTTTTATGAAATAAATGAAGAAAAAGCTCCCGTCTACGAAAATGAAAACCTAAAACACATGTTGGATTTGTTGAAAGCCGAGCAAAGCAAGCGCGAAACATGGTATTTTCCCGAATCCGCCTATTGGGTTACTTTCGATAATTCCATTCCTTTGCTATTGCTTCCCTATTTATCCGCCCGATTGAATGACATTTTATTAATGGAAAAAATGGAAGTTCCAGGACACATAACCTTCTCATCAGGCTGGGAGTGGGGCTATTGGTTGGTAGATTGGAGCATTGCAAGATGGTCTTGGAAATATGGTGAGGATGAAGTAAATGCAGTAGATGGCATTTCTAAAATTTTTCAAGACGAAAACATCACCGTTGCTTTTAAAGAAATTTTAAAATTACAAGAAACCTATTTCAAAGATCAAGAATTAATGCGCTACATGGTTGCCCAAACAGTAACCGACGAAGTGCCAAAACCCATTAGATTTGAGTTTCACCCACGACCACGCTGGAGATTCAAAGATTTGTTTAGAAATGTAAACCAAGCCGTTTTGGACAGTCTTAAAAACGAAGCATTGCTTCAATTAGAAAACTTCATTCAAGCATCAGAAGCGGCACAGAAAAATTTTGAAGATGCTTTTTTCAATACAAAAATGGACAAGAATGATATGCTCATTTTCGCAGAACTATCCCTCGCCAACCGAGTCACCAACCTTCGAGCCAGCCACCGCCTACAAACACTAAATGCAATCGTCAATCATAGAGCACAAAAACTATCCAAGGACGTCATTGACAGCACCAATCATTATTTACAAATGGCAGAAGCTACCAGAAAAAATGCGCTGCTAAAAGTGAAGGAACAAGAAGAAATCTACAGATATGATTTAAACAACATCACCAGAAAGAGAAAAGGACACACAGCCTATCATTTTGGATATTTGTATCCCGTCCACAACCTACATTTCTGGGAACGTGAAGAATCCCAAATCAAAAAGAATAAATGGGGTTTTACCCATAAGAACATCTGGAATGTTTGGCGAATTTTGGGGGTTGTGAGGTAGAGACAAGGCATGCCTTGTCTAAAAACATCATACCCCCACAAAATTTGTCAGCCATGAGACGCCACAAGTACGTAAAAACCATAAATTTAGAGTAAAAATTCCCATATTTGCAAAACTTTTTGGACCTCAATTGTTGTATTGATTGTAGGTTTAAAATAAATAGAATAATAACAAATAGCTTTGGTAGCAGCAATTATTGGTTTTATTGCACTTTAACTAAAGCGTAGGCTTAGTCAAAATCGGGGTGGCGTGCGTAGGCATAGTGTAACGATTAAAGATATTGTAATGACTATTGTTACCCCAACAATAAGAAAAGACAGGAAATAGGATTAAATTAGAGACAAATTTAAAATGTATTGAAAAAAGCGACAAAAACAAATAGAAGAGTAGCTCCACCTATACAAAAATTGAAAAGACCTAAAAAGTTAATTGCTTTTGGTTGGTATGGCGGTAAGTTTTCTCATCTTGATTGGCTTTTGCCTCTATTGCCAGAATGTCATCATTACTGTGAACCATTTGCTGGTTCAGGGGCTGTTTTAATAAACAGAAAACCTTCGCCAGTTGAAACTTATAATGATATTGATGGTGAAGTCGTTAATTTTTTCAAGGCTTTGAGAGAGGATAAAGAAAATTTAATAGAGCAAATTGGATTAACACCTTTTTCGAGGGAAGAATTTGGTATAGCTTGTGAACTAGATCCTGATTTGACAAATACTGAAAGGGCCAGAAGGTTCTATGTACGTGCTAGGCAAGTCAGAACAGGCTTAGCTCAAACAGCTTCAATAGGTCGTTGGGCAAATTGTAAAAATACAAGTAGAGCAGGAATGAGTGGTGTTGTGAGTCGTTGGCTTGGTGGTGTTAAGAAATTAGAATTTATAGCTGAAAGATTAATGAGAGTTCAAATAGAGAATAGACCTGCAATTGATGTAATAAATTTGTATGATAATGAAAAAACATTGTTTTATTGCGATCCTCCATATATACACGAAACGAGAGGGGACACAAAATCGTATGGGTATGAAATGAGTGATTTTGATCATAAAGAACTTGCGGAAGTTCTCAATTCTGTGGACGGGCTAGTAGCAATTTCAAATTATGATTGTAAGTTGATGGATGAGTTATATCCGCAAGAGAAATGGACTAAGATATATAGCCCTGAAAAAGTAATTCATTCTACAAAAGATGTTAGACAGGAAGTAATTTGGGTTAATTATGATTTGAAAAAAATTAATGCCACTGAATCTTTGTCGCTTTTTGCCAATGACTAAATTAACACCAACTGATATTTTAGAAACTCTTTTTAAAAAGGTTTCTGGAAAAAAGCGCAAAAAGAGTTTTGTGAAGAATGATCTAGCATCTAAAATTGGGTACATCTGTCGATGTAATTCTAATAAAGCTCCTATAAGATTTTTGATGTCCTGTCTATTAGCTGAAATTCATCAACCTAACATAGATATTCGGAAACCTTATAAAGAAATAGAAGGAGATGGTACTTACTCTGGACGATCTTATGATGAAAAGTTTGTAGAATTAGCTGTGCATAAATATGGTTTACCTTGTAATCCAACTACAGCATTCTTAACACCCGCTTTTAGAAACCTTGATCGTATTCTTGTACCTGATCTTGCAATGGTAGGAAGACCAAAGCAGGTATATCAATACACACTTGAGATACTTACAAATGTTTATAATAAAGATGAAAAATCGGAAAATATTTTAAAGGAAATAATTCGAGTCTTATTCGTCATTAAATTGGAGGATGAGCAAAGAATGTCTCAACTTATATCAAATCTTAAACAGAGTAAAGATGCACTGCCTTTATCCACTGAAGAGATTGTAACTTTACTTAAACAGCATCTAAATTGTAAGGGATCAAGCCGTTTACCTGTTCTGATAATTGCATCAGCTTACCGAGCTGTAAAAGAAAAATTAGGAGAGATAAATAAAGTTTTAGAAGCTCATAATGCTGCTGATAAGCAAACAGGATCAATAGGAGATATTGAAATCACTCTTGTTAACGATGACAGAATAATTACATCATATGAGATGAAAGATAAACGTATTACAAAAATAGATATTGAAGTAGCATTAAAAAAATTAGCAAATAGCAATAGTAATATTGACAATTATATATTTATTACTACTGATATAATTGATATTGAGGTAAAAGAATATGCAAGAAGTTGTTATGATGCCACTGGTATTGAATTTTCAATATTAGACTGCATAGGTTTTATTAGGCATTTTTTGCATTTCTTTCATAGACAAAGAGGTGATTTTATTGAATTTTATCAAGAAATGGTCATAAATGAACAAACTAGTGCTGTTTCTCAGCCTCTTAAAGAAGCTTTTTTAGCATTGCGACGAGCGGCTGAAACTGATAGGAGATAAATTATACACAAAAAAACAAACTCATTGAAAAGTAAAAAAATAGGCGTATTAATGGTCAACTTGGGAACTCCAGATTCTCCCAAGACTTCTGATGTAAGGAAATATTTAAACGAATTTCTATCGGATGGTCGAGTGATTGACTATCCTTGGTTGCCGAGACAAGTTTTGGTAAAAGGCGTAATTACACCTTTTAGAGCTAAAAGTTCAGCAAAAACTTACAAAGAAATTTGGTCGGATACAACAGGCTCTCCGTTGATGTACCACAGTTTACAATTGAAGGAAAAATTGCAATTGGCATTTGACGAAAATCCTCATAGAGCAGGAGAAGTCCATGATGAATACGAAGTTTTCTTAGCAATGCGCTATCAATCACTGGGCTTGGCAAGTGTATTGCAAGAAATGAAAATGAAGCAATTTGACAAAATAATTGTGTTTCCTTTGTTTCCGCAATATGCTTCCGCAACAACAGGTTCTGTTCACCAATTGATTATGAAAAATATGGCAGACTGGTGGGAAATTCCAGCTATTTCATTCATAAATAGTTATTACGACAATCCAGAAATGATTGCTGCTTATGCCGACGCAGGTGCAAAGTATGGATTAGAAAATTATGACCATATTCTATTTAGCTTCCACGGCTTGCCAATCCGTCAACTCAAAAAAGCGAGTAAAGACAATGGTTGCAATCATTGCCAAAACGTCAAAAATTGCTGCGAAACAATCGGTCAAAATAATAAGTTTTGTTATGGTTCACAATCCTACGCAACTGCCTATGCAATTGCTGATAAATTAGGATTGTCTAAAGATCAATATACCATCTGTTTCCAATCCAGATTAGGTCGTGATCCGTGGATGCAGCCCTATGCCAGTGAAGTAGTGGAGGATTTAGCAAAGCGCGGCATCAAAAAAATACTGTGCTTCTGCCCCGCCTTCGTCGCTGATTGTCTCGAAACCGTCTACGAAGTTGCCGAAGAATACCAAGAAGAATTTGTCGAATACGGTGGCGAAAAAATCCAACTCGTTGAGAGTTTGAATGACCGTCAGGTATGGGTGGATTGTATTAAGAACATCGTTCTAGCGAATTAAGGGGAGTGCTTTTATGTGGTGTGAGCAAAGAAAAATAAAAATGGCAGTAAATAGAAATAAAGTAGATTTATGGAAAGCAGATATAGTTAAATCAGTAGATTTCTATAATAAATGGTTTTTAAATTTTGCTCCTAGGGCTTTTCGAGACACAAGAATAGAATCAACAAAAGATGTAAAAGAAGCTTTGAAAGCTACTGAAAATCTTACAAATATATTGCCAAAGACCCTAAAACAAAACCCAAGTGTTTTGCCTATGATGAGAATGGCAACTTGTCCACCAATTGCAAGAGATAGATTAATTGGATTGGCAGGAGTTTCGCCGAATTTGGTTAAAAGTATGGAACTAAAAGGTAAAGTTCCACCAAGAATGAAAGACGATGAATTGATAAATCAATTGAAGAAAATAGGAATAATTATCGAAAAAATGGCAGACCCAGATATTTTTGTTTGGAAAAATCGTGGTGATAAAGGAACAGAAGAAGAAGTTTACAGAGCCTCAACAATTGTAGCAGATAGGCTTTGCGGTGCTGTAGCTGATCCAATTATTAGAAATGCACAAGAGCAAAGGCAATTAGGAGCAATAAAAAAGTGGTTAACGCATAAAGGATATAGAGAAGTGAATCAAGGAGAAGCGAAAGATTTTTTATCAATTCTAGCAGGAACATTCTCCTTTAGATTTAATGTACCAATTAATTTAGATGATGGGAGAAAAGTAAATATTCCTGTAGATTGTGCAATTATGAGAAAGTCCGCAAGAAAGGGTGATTTTCCTGCCTTTTTTGAAGCTAAATCGGCAGGTGATTTTACAAATACAAACAAAAGAAGAAAGGAAGAAGCAATTAAAATGCAACAGTTGAAAAAAACTTATGGACAATTGATTACTTTTGATTTATTCCTTTGCGGATATTTTGACTCAGGTTATTTAGGTTATGAAGCAGCCGAAGGAATTGATTGGGTTTGGGAGCATCGTATAGATGATTTAGCAGAATTTGGATTTTAATTATGACTAAAAAGGATATTGAAAATAAAAGGAAAACATTACAAATTACTTTAGATTCACTTAAAACACAAAAAGAAAGAAATGTTTTAGGGCAATTTTCTACACCATATCGTCTTGCAAATGATATTTTAATAAAAGCGAAACAATTTTTACCTAAAAAGAAAAATATTAAATTCCTTGACCCAGCTATTGGAACAGGAGTTTTTTTTAGTGCCTTATTAAATAATTTTCCAGAGAATAGATTAGAACGAGCTGTTGGTTTTGAAATTGATAATCACTATGGACTTCCATCAATGGAACTTTGGAAATATAAGAACCTTGAGTATAAAATAGAGGATTTTTCAATCAATCAATTTCCATCAAACGATAAAGAAAAATTTAACCTTATTGTTTGCAACCCACCTTATGTAAGGCATCATCATATAAATGGGCAAAAACAATTTTTAAAAGAGAAAGCCTTTAATGCCATTAATCAAAATATATCATCGTTGGCAGGTTTGTATTGTTATTTTATCGCTTTTGCCCATAGATGGATGACACCAAATGGTATTGGTATTTGGCTTGTTCCAAGTGAGTTTATGGATGTCAATTATGGTAAATCTTTGAAAAAATATTTCACGTCTGAAGTTACTCTAATTCAAGTCCACCGATTTGACCCTGATGATTTACAATTTAAAGATGCATTAGTAACTTCATCAGTTTTAATAATTAAGAATTCTCCTCCTCCTAAAAATCATTTGATTCAATTAACTTTTGGTGCTGATTTAAATAAACCGCAGTTATCAAAGACCTATTCAAATGAAGAATTAAAATTGGAAAATAAATGGACAAGGTTTCCTTTTAATGAAATTCGTTCAAGTAAACCTTATTCTAAACTGAAAGATTTTTTTAAAATTAAGAGAGGAATTGCAACAGGTGATAATTCATTTTTTATACTAAGTAAAGTAGATGCTATTAGTAGAAATATACCATTTCAATTTTTGCGACCGATATTACCCAGTCCAAGACATATTTCTACCCAAATAATTAATGCAGATGAAAATGGAAACCCAGAAATAGATAAGAAATTATTTGTTCTTGATTGTAATCTTCCAATAGAAGTTATTGAGAAAAAATACCCATCGCTATTTAAGTATCTTGAAGAAGGTGTATCTAGAAAAGTAACAGAGAGATATATTTGTAGGAATCGTAAAATATGGTACTCCCAAGAAAACAGAGAAGTAAGTGATTTTTATTTTACTTATATAGGCAGAAGCTCAAATGGACAAAATTCGTTTAGATTCATTCTTAATAACTCAAATTCAATAGTAAATAACTCGTACTTGATGCTTTATCCAAATGAGGAATTAAAAGCCATAATCAAAGATAACGAGGAAGTTAAAAAGAATCTTCTAACTGTATTAAATGAAATGACCCAACATGAATTTATAGAACAAGGAAGAGTATATGGAGGAGGAATGAGAAAATTTGAACCAAAGGAATTGTCAAATGTAAATTCCGAATTAATCTCAAAATTTGTTGAAAGGAACTCAGTTCACCACAACAAAGAACCAAACAGCAATAACTCTTCTTTGATGTAAAACCGTCATAATTTTTTGTAATGCTTTAATACTTATAAATTTAATTTATGTCAAAAATGTTAATACTTTAGTTTTTTCTAAAAATTTAATATATTTTTGATCTTGAAATCAAATTATAACTGCTTTCTAATAAATATATTTGAATTATTAAGGAATGTTGAAAGAATAACTTTATAATTTTTTCAGTATTCCTAACAAAATAGCCCAACAAGCAATGAAGAGTTTAATTAAAATTACAATGATTCTTTTTCTTTTAGTAAGCGTCAGTAATAATACATTTTCGCAAAAAGAATCTACGACAGATCCAGTAGTTTCGCAATTATTCGAAATGATGTTTTCGCTTCCTCAGATAAAAGATTTAACAAGAGAGCAACAAGTTTTATGTATCCGAAAAAGTGCTTTCTGTGCAACAAACGATTGTGAGGCATACATTAAGTCGTTGGGAAAAAAAGTGATTGTTTTGGGTAAAAAAGATTTATTCACAAGAAATATCGGGAATTATCTTGAAATATCAAATGTAAAATCAGCAGGTGGTATTGGAAGCCTAGACATAACTATTTTTAAAAATAATGCGGTCTACAAAACCTTGAAATTACAGTAAAATTGAAGTATTGTGACATTAAGTATTGATGAAGCAACACCCAAAAAATTGAAGCATTGCAACATTGAAGCAATAAAATTCAGTCACTTCCGCACTTTCCGTCTAGTTCCATAATCCACTGCTTTAGCAATTCCAAACCCTCATCATCTACAACAGAGCGGCTGAGTTCGGGCATTGAGATTTCAGGTTCTAATGAGGCTAAACGATAAATAAGGATGGATTCCTCAGGACTGCCAGGAACGATGGCAAATTTTCTTCCACCAGAACCGCTACCAGCAGCAACAGGAGGCTTGCAAATTCCCGTGCTACTAGAAAGTTCTCTATGGTAATCCATATACAAATCACTGTTATTGGCGGGTCCATCTTCGCTATGGCAATGAGCGCAGTTTATGTCGATATAGGCTCTTGCACGATCATTTAAACTTCCAGTAGAAGGATCATTCCAAACAGGAACTTTTGATGCAGCATTTAGATCAGGTAGACCAGATAAAAGATTCCACTTTTGCCATTGTTCCAATTGGTTGGCAGTCGTACCATTTGGATAAGCTAAAGTTCCATTTAAGTTTCGAGCTTTGGGACCAATACATAACATTGTTGTTTGAAATTACATTGTCAAATGCTTCTACATTTTTGGTGCTCAAGATCATTAAACCTATTCCTGGTGGAACTGCACCAACCACTCCAGCAGAGGCAAAGTTTCTATGGTCATTGTCTCTAATTTCATTATCAAAAATACGACAATTACTTCCAGACATACTAAGACCAGGAAGATCAAAGACTAAAATTCCACCCGTATTGTTTATCGCTTGATTGTCAAATACATCTGCATTTACGGTATTTTCGATTTCAATACCAGCTACATTTTCAATTGCGATGCAATTTTTAACAATGGCATTTTCACATTGTCCAATAGATAGTATTCATATTGATTTTTGTTTATTCCCAAGAAAAATAGGAATATTTTCCAATATATAAGAAATTTGTTTGATTTTTTTCATATTTGAGATATTCTCACATTAGTAGCAAGGGAGGCGCGGAGGACGAATTAGACGACGAAGGCAGTTAAATATGCAAAAATACGCCCGATGCGAGTGGAAATGTTTTTATGCGTGCATGTAGGAGCATCCCTTGCGGTTGCCCAACTACTGCACATGCACGCATAAAAGCATTGCAACGGGCAGCGGGGAGACTACAAAATTGGAAATGATCCTCGCCGTCCTTCAAAAGGTTGAAAGTTGAAGATTGAAAGTTCAAAGTTATGAATTCCAGTGGTATTGTGCATCGTTGTGAATTGTAGAGACAAGGCATGCCTTGTCGCTAGAGCTGATAGCCAAATAATAAATATACTCCACTGTTAATCTGTGTTAATTACTTATCTTTGCGGCATAAAGTGAAAAGAATGTCGTTAGATTTCAAGATTAGTTTACTTTATTTTGATTTTGCGTAAAATATGATAAAAAATAATATGTCTGAAGAATATAGATCAAGTAGAAGAAGAAGAGGAGGAGGAGTTGAAGAAACTACTACAGGAACTACCAGAGAAAAAACGAAAAAGAAGTCGGCGGGTAGAGAGTGGGGCGAAACCTTGCTTTTTGCATTGATCGTCGTTCCTTTGGTGAATATATTTATCCTGCAATCTTATGCAATTCCTACATCTTCTATGGAAGGATCGATGCTCGTTGGGGACAAATTATTTGTATCAAAGTTCCATTATGGAGCCAGAATACCACAAACTCCATTGGCACTTCCATTTGTTCACGATAGGATACCTGGGACAAATACTCAAGCTTATGCGGAGTTGATAAAACTGCCTTATATGAGGTTGCCAGGTTTTAGAGACATCAAAAACGAGGACATTGTTGTTTTCAATTGGCCAGAAGGCGATACGATGACCCTTGAGAAGTTGAGTACAGAAAGTTATTATGAAATGTGTAGGAACGGTGGTCATAAGGCTGTTAACAAAAGGTATAATATCGTAACACGCCCTGTGGATAAGCGTGAAAATTATGTCAAAAGATGTCTAGCCATTGCAGGTGATGAAATAGAAATAAAAGATGGGTTGGTCTACATCAATGGAACATTACAGGAGAATAATTCACTTGTACAATACAATCACATCGTTCAGACAAAAAGAGGGGTTATTTCATCAAAAAATTTAGAAAAATTTGGTCTTTTACCTCGTGAAAAGCCTTATGAATATGGTCAAATAGATCAAAACACTTATTATATGATGTTGTCTGATGAAACAGCAGAATTGCTGAGACAAGAGGACTATATAAAGAGTGTTACCAAAAATATTGTGGAGGCTGGAAAACCTGACAGTAACAATAGAATTTTCCCTCACAAATCGGATCGATTTCCTTGGAACAGAGACAATTTTGGTCCTTTATGGATACCAAAAGAAGGCGAAACCATCGACTTGACCGAGGATAATTTTTATTTATATGGTAGATGCATCAAAAATTTTGAAGACAATCCAAGCCTAAAATGGAAAGATGGTCAAGCCCATATAGATGGCAAACCGATTGATAAATACACCTTTAAAATGAATTATTACTGGTTGATGGGCGACAATAGACACAATTCTCAAGACTCTCGTTTTTGGGGATTTGTACCAGAAGATCACATTGTAGGAACACCAATATTTGTATGGTTATCCACAGAAAGCCAATATTCTTGGGCGCAATTCTGGAAAAAAATCAGATGGGGTAAATCATTTAGGATTCCGAGGTAAGGTTGCCTTCGAGTGATTTTGCCTTCGAGAACCTCAGGCAACATAGTATAATTAGATTTTTATTATTGTTAATAAATGAAATTTAGTATTGATGAACCTGAGTCAACGTGGTATCATCAGATTTTTATTATTGTTAATAAATGAAATCTAGTATTGATGACTCATGTTTCGCAAGTCCCCTAACCATTTTAATCTACTAGTAATCAATAGATTTTGTTGTAGTTTTGTGATTTTGTCTCTTACTTTTTCAGTCGAAAAAAAGCCGAATGTCGGACCAAAGCAAAATTCTTGTCAAAATAATGGTTCCGCGCTCTGTGCCTGCGCACGCCACCCCGATTTTGACTAGCCAGCGCTTCTTTTAAACTATAATATAAATGCATTAGACATGCGAAACTTGAGTTGATGAACCTCAGGCAACGGAGGTATCATCAAAGAACAGAGTTTTGGGAATATGTGGATAGTAGATGGGTATTTTGTGGTTAAATCATCTGTCCAATTCGTAATTATATAATTCGTAATTAAAAAAGGTAATTATAAAGTTGAATTCTATTGATTTTAAAAATTTAAATTGTAAATTGTTTTCGTTACAGCAATTTATAAACTAAATAGATAGAAAATGAAACGATTTTTAATGCTAATTCTGTGTACAATCGTGTATATAGGATTAAGCCAAAGTTCAAGTGCCCAACCAATCAATGATGAACCTTCTGGAGCCATAAGTATTTTTTACGGTCAAAACGGACCTTTTACAACTGTTGATGCCACACCAAATCCTAGTGATCTGGATGGTGGTGTATGTTCAACAAATGATTGGAGTGAACCAGATGTTCAAAGCAGTGTATGGTTTACATTTACAGGAGATGGAAATAATGTAATTATTACTACCAATAACGATTGTGTTTCAGCAGGAGTGGATGAGATTCTTGATACACAAATTGCAGTATTTGAAGGAGCTGCTGATGGACCCAATATCGCTTGTAATGATGATATTACTGCATCAGATTTCTATTCAACAGTGCAATTTGCAACTGTTGCAGGAACCGTTTATTATATTTTAGTAGACGGCTGGGAAAATGATAATAATCCGCTTATTGTAGGAGAATTTTGTATTGAGATAATAGATGCAAGTGCTGTTGTTTGCGGAGATGGCATTTGTGAAGTAGGAGAAGATTTTTCTACTTGTCCAAATGATTGCCCTTGTATACCAAATAATGTATTTGTTGATATTGATGGTCCTTCTATATCTGGTGTAGCTATAGCATATTGTAATTCTGATACCAGTGCAATACCAATTGGCAATATAGGAATTGCTGTTGCTACTTTTGGTGGTGCAGGAGATTTATCTGATTTTCCTTATGATCTTACAACTGATATAGGCACAACAACTGGTCAATTGACAACAGATGGAGCGAATGTATCTATTAGTTATGTATTGCTTACACAAGCAGATATAGATGCAGGTGGAACAGTAACTATTACATTCCAATCAACAATAAACACATGTTCAGGAACATTGAGTTTTGACATTGCTGATCTTAATATTACTGATATTGCTGTTTCTTGCGGAGTTACTGTTTGTGGAGATGGAATTTGTGATATAGGAGAAGATAATGCCAACTGTCCAGGTGATTGTCCAATTATTTGTGGAAATGGCATTTGTGATATTGGCGAGGACAATGTCAGCTGTCCAGGTGATTGTATAATAGGTGTCTGTGGAGTATTTGAATATGGTCCTTGGATTGATATTAGAACTCCTTCTTGTATTGCGGGGGAAACAGTTGAAACGGGATTTTCATCTTGGGGAAATGGAGCCTATATTTTAGATGTAATAGGAGGAGTTCAATACACCTTTAGTATCTGTAATGGTTTTGATCCAACTGTAGCAGGTTGGAATGGTGGAGTTGTACTATCCGCTTATGAAGATGTCAATGTAGATGGGTACATTGATGATTTAAACAACCCAATAGCAACAGGAACAAATTGTTCTTTGACTTTTACAGCAATACAAGATGGCGTAATTTTTTTGGTTGTAAACGATGCAAATTGTACAGGTGTTGGAATACCAAACGGTAATGGTTTTGCGTCAATTACAACAGATACAAATTGCGCTGTTTGTGGAGATGGAATTTGTGATGCAGGAGAAGACAGTGCCAACTGTCCAGGTGATTGTCCAATTATTTGTGGAAATGGCATTTGTGATATTGGAGAAGATAGTAACAACTGCCTAGGTGATTGCCCAGCTATTTGTGGCAATGGTATTTGTGATTCAGGCGAAAGTTTTGTTACTTGTCCAAATGATTGTCTTTGCGAGCCTAATCCTGTCTTTTTTGATTTAGTTGGTTCTGCCATATCTGATATAGCTATTGCTTTCTGTAATTCTGATAGAGATGCGATACCAATTGGCAGTATAGGAATTCCTATTGCTGCTTTTGGTGGCGTAGGAGATTTTACGGATTTTCCATATGATCTTAGCACTAATATAGGCACAACAAGTGGTCAATTGACAGTAGACGCAGCAATTGTAAACATTGGTTATTTATTTCTAACGCAAGCCGATTTAGACGCAGGTGGAACAGTAACAATTACATTTCAATCAACAACGATAAACTCTTGTTCAAGTACATTAACTTTTGACATTGCTGATCTTAATGTTACTAATATTGCTGCTTTCTGCGGTTTAGATTGCGAATTAAACATCCCAATGCCATACGCAGGCTGGCATATGATTTCCAGCTATTGTCGTCCTGATCAAGATAGTATCACGCAAGTATTTTCGCCTATTGTAAACGATATTATTCAAGTGAAAAATTTAACGGGTCAGGTGTACGTGCCATCTTTCAACAACTTTAATACTTTAACAACTTGGGACATTACTCAAGGCTATTTAGTAAAAACGTTTGCACCTGTAACTCTGCCAATAAATGGCGGTCTTCCAGTAGATATAAATGTAGATCAAATTCCGCTTTATACTGGCTGGAATATGATCGCTTATTGGTTGCAAGGCGATGCCGATCCAATTGATGTATTTTCCAATATTGCTATAGATGTAATTCAGGTTAAAGATTTGAATGGAGCTTATGTTCCCTCTTTCAACGACTTTAACAATATGGGCAATATGCAAGAGACGAGAGGCTATCAAGTAAAAATGGGTCAAGACAATACACTTCAGTATAATGCTGCAAATATATTGCCTCGTCCTGCTCCAGGAGCTAATACAGACGATAAGCATTTACAACCCGTTCATTTTACAAAAAACATTAAACCAAATCCAAACACGTCAACGCTGCTAATAATGGATGATGAAAATAATTCGTTAAACTATGGAGATGAATTAGGTGTGTTTAATGAATCTGGTCTTTTAGTAGGTTCTTTTATTTATGAAAATGCAATGATGGGAGGCTTAATATTTGGCGATGATGAAACCGAAGAAGGCATAGATGGCATCTTGGCAAATGAGGAATATTTATTCAAAATTTGGAACAGCGTTTTAGACAATGAACGCGAAGTAGAAATGAATTTTATCCAAGGAAACTCTACTTACCAAAAAGATGATTTATGTGCGGTGAGTTTCAAAGCTTCAAGTACAACAGGTATAAATGAAATCATAGGATTGAGTATAAATGCAAATCCGAATCCAGCAACAACTCAGTTGACATTTGACCTAGAAATAGAGCAAGCAGGATTTTACAATATCGGCATTTACGGTGTTGATGGAAAAATGATAGACGTTATTGCCAATAGAAATTTTGCCGCAGGAACTACACAATTGACCTACAATGTAGAGCATTTAAAAGCAGGATTGTATATGTACAGAGTGGTAAATGGCAAGCAATCATATACAGATAGATTTGCGGTTGTGAGGTAAGATTTTTCAGAAATATTATAAAAGATATATTTGTAAAAGCCTATCCTAAATGGATAGGCTTTTTTTATGTGTCATTTTAAAGTACAGATAATTTTTCTTTCCAATCAACAGGCAACAATAAGTTGTGGGATAGGGTCTACCTAGTAAATTGTTACAGCAAATAATAAATTAAATAGATAAAAATGAAACGATTTCTAATGCTAATTCTATGTACAATGGTGTATATTGGATTAAGCCAAAGTTCGAGTGCCCAACCTTCAAATGACGAAGCTACTGGAGCTATAAGTATAGTTTATGGTCAAAATGGACCTTTTACAACTGTTGATGCCACACCAAATCCTACTGATCTGGATGGGGGGCAATGTTCAACAAATGATTGGAGTGAACCAGATGTTCAAAGCAGTGTGTGGTTTACATTTGTAGGAGATGGAAATGAAGTAAGTATTACTACCAATAACGATTGTGTTCCAGTAGGAGTGGTTGATATAATTGATACACAAATTGCAGTATTTGAAGGTGCTGCTGATGGAACCAATATCGCTTGCCATGATGATATTTCTGGAGCAAATTTCTATTCAACAGTGCAGTTTACAACTACTGTAGGAACCACTTATTACATTTTAGTAGATGGCTGGGCAAATGCTAGTAATCCGCTTATTGTAGGAGAATTTTGTATAGATGTAAGTGATGCAAATACTATTTTTTGCAATAATGGCATATGTGATGTAGGAGAAGATTTTACTACTTGTCCAGATGATTGTCCTTGTCTTGCAAATTCTATTTTTGTGGATATAGTTAGTTCTGGTATTTCTACTATACCTATTGCTTACTGTAATTCTGATTCCAGTTTAATACCACTTGGCAGTATAGGAATTGCCGTTTCTACTTTTGGTGGCTTAGGAGATTTTACGGATTTTCCTTATGATCTTACAACTGATGTAGGCACAACAAGTGGTCAATTAATATCATTCGGAAGTAGTGTATCCATTGGTTTTGTATTCTTAACACAAGCTGATTTAGATGCAGGTGGAACAGTAAATATTACATTTCAATCAACAATAAACTCATGTTCAGGTACATTGAGTTTTGATATTGCTGATCTTAATATTACTGATATTGCTGTTTCTTGTTACGTTCCTGTTTGTGGAGATGGCATTTGTGAATTAGGAGAAAATAGTACCAACTGTCCAAGTGATTGCCCAACTGTTTGTGGCAATGGCATTTGTGAATTAGGAGAAAATAATGCAAACTGTTTAGGTGATTGCCCAGCTATTTGTGGCAATGACATTTGTGAATTAGGAGAAGACAATGCCACCTGTCCAGGTGATTGTCCATTTATTTGTGGAGATGGCATTTGTGAAATTGGAGAAGACAGTGCCACCTGTCCAGGTGATTGCCAATTTATTTGTGGAAATGGTATCTGTGAAGAAGGCGAAGATTTTACTACTTGCACAAATGATTGTCCTTGTCTGGCAAATTCTGTATTTGTGGATTTATTTGGTTCTGGAATATCTGCTACAGCTATTGCTTATTGTAATTCTGATACCAGTGCAATACCAGTTGGCAGTATAGGAATTGCCGTTTCTACTTTTGGTGGCTTAGGAGATTTTACGGATTTTCCTTATGATCTTACAACTGATATAGGGACAACAAGCGGTCAAATAATATCATATGGAAATAATAGTGCATCCATTGGATTTTTATTCCTAACACAAGCGGATTTAGATGCGGGTGGAACAGTGACTATCACTTTCCAATCAACAATAAATGTTTGTTCAAGTACATTGAGTTTTAACATTGCAGATCTTAATATTACAGATATTACTGCTTTTTGCAGAGTTCCTGTTTGCGGAGATGGCATTTGTGAATTAGGAGAAAATAGTACCAACTGTCCAAGTGATTGCCCAGTCATTTGTGGAGCATTTGAACTTGGTCCTTGGCCTGATATTAGAAATACTTCTTGTATTGCAGGAGAAACAGTTGAAGCAGGGTTTTTCGCTTGGCCAAATGAAGCCTATATTTTAGATGTAATTGCAGGAACTCAATACACTTTTAGTATCTGTAATGGTTTTGATCCCGATATATTAGGTTGGAATGGTGGAGTTGTATTATCCGCTTATGAAGATGTCAATGGAGATGAGATAATTGATGATGTTAACAACCCAATAGCAACAGGAACAAGTTGTTCTTTGACTTTTACAGCAGTTCAAGATGGTGTAATATTATTAGTAGTAAATGATGCAGATTGCACAGGTGTTGGAGAAGAAGTCAATAATGGTTTTGTATCAATTACAACAGATACAAATTGTGAAGAAGACTGCCAATTAAACATCCCAATGCCATACGCAGGCTGGCATATGATTTCCAGTTATTGCAATCCTCTTCAAGATAGTATCACGCAAGTATTTTCACCTATCGTAAACGATATTATTCAGATTAAAAATTTAACGGGCCAGGTCTATGTTCCGTCCTTTAATAATTTCAATACTTTTACAACTTGGGACATTACACAAGGCTATTTAGTGAAAACGTTTGCACCTGTAACTCTGCCAATAAATGGCGGTCTTCCAGTAGATCTAAATGTAGATCAAATTCCGCTTTACACAGGTTGGAATATGATCGCTTATTGGTTGCAAGGCGATGCCGATGCAATTGATGTATTTTCCAATATTGCTACAGATGTAATTCAAGTCAAAAATTTGAGTGGAGCTTATGTTCCCTCTTTCAATGATTTTAATAATATGGGTAATATGGAAGAGACGAGAGGCTATCAAGTAAAAATGGGTCAAGGCAATACACTTCAGTACAATACTTCAAATATATTACCTCGTCCAGCTCCAGGAGCTAATACAGACGATAAGCATTTACAACCCGTTCATTTTACAAAAAACATTAAACCAAATCCAAACACGTCAACGCTGCTAATAATGGATGATGAAAATAATTCGTTAAACTATGGAGATGAATTAGGTGTGTTTAATGAATCTGGTCTTTTAGTTGGTTCTTTTGTTTATGAAAATGCAATGATGGGTGGTTTAATATTTGGCGATGATGAAACCGAAGAAGGTGTAGATGGTATCTTGGCAAATGAGGAATATTTATTCAAAGTTTGGGACAGCGTTTTAGAGGAAGAACATGAAGTAGAAATGAATTTTATCCAAGGAAATTCCACTTACCAAAAAGATGATTTATGTGTGGTGAGTTTCAAAGCTTCAAGTACAACAGGTATAAATGAAATCATAGGATTGAGTATAAATGCAAATCCAAATCCAGCAACAACTCAGTTGACATTTGACCTAGAAATAGAACAAGCAGGATTTTGCAATATCGGCATTTACAGTATTGATGGAAAAATGATAGACGTTATTGCCAATAGAAATTTTGCCGCAGGAACTACACAATTGACATACAATGTAGAGCATTTGAAAGCAGGATTGTATATGTACAGAGTGGTAAATGGCAAGCAATCATATACAGATAGATTTGCGGTTGTGAGATAAGCGTTTTATTTTATGAAAATTTAAAAAAAAAGCGACCAATTGATTTAATCAATTGGTCGCTTTTTTTATGTTTTACCCTCTAACTTTATCAAAAAGGATTCTTTTTACTTCTTCATAATCAGTTTTTTTAGGCAGTAAAATCTTAGAAATTGCTCGTTCTTTATCTTTCGAATAAATAGTCAAAACATAATTTCTATTAATCATAGTTTCCTCTACAGATAGAATATCATCAAACAGAAAAGAGCTGGTTTCTTTTTGAAAACCAATAGGCGGGATGGAGATTCCCTTATCATTTAAGATTAAGTAAACAGTTTTTTGAGCTTTAAAATATCCACCTAAAATAAAAACAAATAACATTAAAAGACTAAGAGCAAATGGTATCCAAAAGAAAGCGGTATCATGTATAGCCTTGTAGCAAAAGAGAGAGGCAGCAGCACAAAAAGCTACGAATCCTATTATTAAGAGCGACCATTTAGCTCCGTATTTATATTTTTGTTCGATATTTTCCATAACATAAAAAAAGCTTACCAAAGTGTGCTGCTGTAATAGGCATTGCAAGCGCATTATGCCATAAAGTTATACTATTTGATTCAAAAAGTCAAAATGTAGGTGTTACCTATTTCATCTCTTTTGTGATTTCGTATTAAATGAAACCGTGCAGTGGGAAGCGCGGAGGCCAAGACGAAAGACGCAGCAGTGAAATATGCGAAACTACGCCCGATGCGAGTGGAAATGCATTGCATTCATTGAAGCGGAGACATTGCGAACAACATCTCCACAAATGCATGTCTACACAAAAGACAAAATCAATTTCAATGAATGCAATGCATTGCAACGGACAGCGGGGAGTCAACTTCAGACGAAGATGATCCTCGCCGTTCGAATAATAATTATGAACCGAACATCGGACCGTATTAATTACGAATTATATTTAACCACAATATCAATTACGAATTGCAAATTTTTTAATTACGAATTTTTTAAAATTTAAAATTAATGCCTGTGGTTATACTCAAACCAATATCATCTGCAAAATATCTTTGTCTATTTAAATAATCACGATATGCTATGTTGAATAAGTTGTCAGCTTTGACGAAGCATCTGATTTTATAATTTGGGAAAATAAAATTAGTCGAAGCTTTTATTCCTAATAAGTTATATTTTGGTGGTGGTTGAATAAAATCCTGATTATCCAAAATATTATTTTGTTCAAATACCAATCTATTGTTTATTTCTATTTCCGATTCATTCATTCTCACCTTTTGCCCCAACTTTAAACCTTTTTTTGCCTGATAAGTCAAACTCCCAAAAAAGCTATTAGGCGGCATGAAAACCAAAGGTAGGTTGTTTTCAATATCATCCCCTTTTAGATAGCTATATTTTAGTAAACCGTGCAGATAATTACTTATGGTAAATTGAGTAGATATGTCCAATCCATAAATATTGGCATTTGTTTGTTCATATCTAAATACAGGGAAAGCTCCACGAATAGTAAGACGTATTTCTTCTTGCGGATTTAGGAAAATGTAATCATTGAAATGCTGAAAATAAACCAGTGCGTTTAGTGTAAAATTAGTGTTTGGAAACCATTTGTACTCCAATGTATTTTTAATCGCTTTTTCCGTATTGAGATTTATGTCACCCTCTTCAATTCCACTTACTCCTTGATGCAAACCAAAGCTATACAATTCATTTATACCTGGATTTCGCATAGCAAAGCCTGTATTAAAAGAGAGTACTTGATATTTTGTTATATCGTATTTAATTGCAAAAAGCCCACTTATATTATGGAAGATATTTTTGTACCTAACAATTTCTCTCGGTATATTATTATTATAGGTTAACGCCAGTTGATCCTCAAAATCATAGCGAATGCCAAGATTGAATTGAACTTTGTTTTTTGTTTTAGAAATCGTGCTAAATACTCCACTTTTCCAAGAAATATAATCAGGAATTAAGGGAAGAATACCCGTTTCAGGATTGTTGGTATTATCGGTCAAAGCATTTTGATTTCCGATTTTTAATTTCCAGCCCTTGTCAAAAATATGACTGTATTTAATTTCTGAATTAAAAGTATGTTGAAGCAGACTCAATGCAGGAGTATCCGTTCTGCCACCACGCCTAATATCAAATTCTTTCCGATTGTTTATTTGCCCAGCAACAAAAGCTTCAACTATTTGGTTTTCATTTTTATAGTATTTGGCTTTTAATTTTACCAAATGATGCGAAACATGTTGCTTAGGAGCTTCAATTTCAGAACTAAAATTTGATTCTGTATAGAAAGGTTCTTCTCTTGACCATGCCGACTCCAAATCAGTAAGATTACTAATGTGCGAGCCTCTTAAAATACCCAGACGAGTATTAAAAGTACTAGCATGAAAGTCCAAGAAAAGTTTATCATCCCAAGATTTTTCCAATTGAAGAGTAAGGTTATCTTCTTTGAGACCCGTATTATTTAAGAAATAATTAGCTGTTTTTCTGTCACCATATTTTTTTAAAGTTCCATTGATTCGCCAAGCCAATAAAGGAGAATATTTTGCCAAACGAACATTTATATTTTGCCCATTTCCATTTGATTCATAAGTATAATTAACCTGACCATGTAAATGCGGTTCACGAGTTATTCTTTTTGATTCAATCAAAACAACACTTCCGAGATTGCTACCACCGTACTCAATAGCATTTGCACCTTTTAAGACACTTATCTTATCAGCGGCAAAAGGATCAATCTCAGGGCTATGGTCATTGCCCCATTGCTGACCACTTTGAATGATGCCATTGTTGAGTATAGTAAGACGGTTGCCATATAAACCGTGGACGACAGGTTTAGAGATTCCGCTACCATTTTTTATGAGGGAAACCCCAGTTTCAGTTTCCAGTAAGCCCGATAAATTTTTATTGGCATTGTCCTCTATGGTTTTTCTATTGACCGAGAGATTAGGTTGGTTGTTAAAATTATCCCTTTGTTCTTCAACAACAACCGTTCCTAGCGAGTTTACCGTATGGAAAAAACCAATATTTAAGACAGTGTCCTTAGTGAGGTCTAAATGAAATTTTATAGGTTCACACCCAATGTGAGAAAATTGGACATGGTATTCGCCAGCACATAGACTGTCTAACACAAAATTACCATTATCATCTGTAATGGTGCCTTTATAGGTTTCTTGAACAAAGACATTTACATATGATAATGGCAATTCTGAAGCCTCATCAAAAACGTATCCATTGATAGATATGTTGCAATCTTGAGCTTGGCATCTTATTATAGAAAATAAAAAAATAGCTGCAACTATATAAAACTTTTTATTGAACATTTATCGGAAAAATAACTTCTATATCTGTCTCGCCTCCAGCATTCGTAATGTCGCCATTGGAAACACCAGAAGCTGACTTCGCTGGCTCATGACGCAGCGTAATTGTGATAGAACCTGATGCAGCATCACCTGTAGTTAAAATACTACTTAATCCAACAGGATTACCGTTAGCATCTTTGTCGTCGTAAGCAACGCTCAAATTTGCGACATTAGATTGAAAAAAAAATTGGTGTTCCTCATCCTCCTCATCAATTTCTAGCGTAACATTTTCTGCGGGACTTTCGGAAGCATTTAGCAACTCCATAGTACCCACATAAGATTGATTTGCGGCGAGTGTTCCACCAGTAATTTTTGGGTCATTGCCACCGTCACCGTCTAAGTCTTCAAAACTTAACGTAATGGCTGTACCACCATTTGAAGGAGTTAGTGTATAGTTGAGTGTAGTGATAAGTTCTTCTTCAAGAACTTCCTCTGGATCATCTTTGTCACAGGCTGAAAACAATAATGTGGCAATAATCAGAAAGGCAAAATACTTTGTTCCTTTTATCATAATTTTAATGTTAGATTAATAATTCTAGGACAAAGGTAAATCATTTATGCAACAATGTTGCATTTGGTAAGATTTTTTTAAAAATTGCTGTAAAAAATGGTGGTTTTGTGGTTGGTTGGAAAATCTACGGCAGGATGGATTATATCCATCCCTGTGATCTTGCGTCCTTTCAGGACTTTTATTTGACATTTTTATGAGGTGGATTATATCAGCGGTATATCATTTACTTTTTACGAAGGTCCAATAGAACGCAGATCATGCAGATGTCAAGCAACGCAGAACATTAAATCCGTGTTTGAAAATCCGTTTTATCCGAGTTCCAAAAATGGATCATACCCATTGGAAAACAGGGTTCAATTTAAACATTCATAAAAAATTGTTAATAGCATTTACATTGTTGATTCTAGTTTTAGGATAGCTTATTTTTAGGACACAAAATGCTTTTCAAATATGATTTTTTTATCAAGTTTTTATAAAGGCACATTGTATTAACACCAATACAATGTAAATTATGAAGCATAACAGAAAGCTTGAGAAAGCCTTTGGTCTTAATGAATTTGGCATGGTATATTTTCCTAAGGAGCAGCTCAATAATAAGTGTCAACTTTGAAGTTGTTCTTTTAATTTTCTGCTAGCGGCAGCCGATGCTGTTATTTTCATCAGCAATAGCTCGGCTATTACCCGAAGGTCGGTCCCGTCAAAAATGCCTAGCAGAAAATCAAAATAATTATAGGTCCGACGTTCGGTCAAAGTTGGATACTTATTAATGAGCTGTTCCAAAAAAAATCTCAGGAACTCAGACTTCGAGGGTTCTAATAGGAGATATTATGGGTTGTTCATTTTGTTTTCCTCACGGATATGAAGTGGTAAACGCAAGATGGTACAAGATTCATCTTTTCTCTACAGCAGATTTGTCTCTTTCTTCCCTTTTTACTTTTTCTTCAAACGTCTCTCCATATAAAGCAAAATGCATTTTATGAATAAAATTAATTTGAGATGGTGTTGGATACATGTCTTTTGTGTTTAAGTAAGTCAATGCTATTGTTTCTTGAAATTTTTCTTCTAAATCAGAAGGCAAAATCATTATCATATCTATAAATCTTAGCAAACTAGTGTATAGTGAATGTCATAAACTTAATTTTAGTCAATACAAAATATATTATTTCTGTATTAAAGGTAACACTCTATTCATTATAATAAGAAAACCTAAGCAACCTAAATCACCCAAACATTTTTCAAACACCCCATTTACCAAGCATTTTTTTCAAGTCGATGGATAGCCCTTTTTTGATTTCGATGTTTTCTTTCCAATCGGTTAAAATCCATTGTTTGTTTTGTTCGGCTATCATGATTTTTTTCGTATCGGTAAATATCCAAATGACTTTTTCGACTCCAAATTTTAATAGTTCATCAGTTTTTTCGTGATAGTATCCTAGTGGATTTTTTATTTCATTTAACTCAGCTTTGGTATCAATTTCAAAGACGATATCGGGAGCAACTTCTAGGTATTTATTATTGATATCTAAAACTTTATTGGCTTGAATTACTGCTATGTCAGCAGCTCGCCAAGATTTTTTTGAAAATTGTAAACCTATCTCATTGGTAAAGATTAAGTAATCATCTCCAAAGAAAGATCGTAATAGAAAAATTAATTCCGCAATTATCAGTGATTGCAATTTACTACTTCCCATTATTTCTTCAATTTGCTTTTCGCCATTTAAATACGCTCTGAATCCTTTATAGTAAATGGGTTCTCCTTTCACCATTTCATATATAAGATTCTCAGGTATTTTTTGAACTGCTACTTCCATATTTAAAAATTCTAAGGACAATTTAACCAATTCTAATTACATCTCCAATTTTATTATTAATGCTTCAATGCTTCAATAAAATGCGAGAATGTTTTTGCTGATGCGCTTGCCACAATTTTTTAATGCGCCTGCTTCTGATTTTTTTTCACCACAGATTAACACAGAGTTTCACAGAGTAAAAAACACCATCAGTTATCCACACATTCCCAAAACCCTGATCTCTGATGATCCCACGTTGCCTGAGGTTCGCCACAACAAAATTTCATTAATCACCAAAAATAAATAAAGCTGCTAAAAATTAAAAAGGTAGCCCAAAAATCACTCGAAGGCAACACTCCCTCACTCCATCTCCGCCAAAGTCCTCAACACCGCCATCATTTTTGTTCGCATCTTAGAGTTCGAGCAATTGTAATTATTGACGATCATGGAGAAGGAAAGCAATTCGCCGCAACTGCTTTGGACGTAGCCAGAATAGGAGCGCACTCTTGAGATATAACCGCTTTTTGCCCTTAAATTTCCTGCTGCTTTGGTTCCTGTTAATTGCCCTCTCAATGAGCCTCTGTCATTTGGGTCGCCAGCGAAAGATAGAGATTTATTGAAGGTTTCATAGTGAGCTTCTTTTACAGTTTTTTGTAAAATTTTAGCCAACTGATAAGTGCTAACTGCATTGTCGGGACTTAAACCGCTTCCATCGTGAATGTAGAATCCGTCTAAATCTACGCCTCTATTTTTCCAATATTGAATTACTCCTTTTATGCCATTGTGTGTAGAACCTGCATTGTATAATTTCAAACCAATCATTTTGAGAATGGCTTCGCAATAAAGATTTATGCTTTTTTTATTTGCCCAGAAAATTAAATCTGCCAATCTAGGAGAAGGGTGATTATATATTTTTGTACGAGATTTATTGTTTTTTTCATATTGAGATATAGATGAACCCGAAACAGAAATACCTGATTTTTCCAATTCCTTTTTAAAATTATTTGCAGCAAAACGGGCAGGGTCTGGCACAGAACCTTTGATGGTAAAATCGCGATTTCCAGCGGGAACCGTTCCCCTAACATATATTTTATCAGAGAAAGGAGCTGCATAAACATAGGCTTGATCTCCTGAAGCTTTACTTCCAGTTTTAACTTCATTGATAAATTCAACATCGCTTAAATCTGGATAAATTATATCAATTTCTGTGGCAGCACCTTCCGTTGCTCCAACTTTGAATTGGATATTGTATTGGTTTTCATGTAAATTTAAACCACAGCTTCCAGCACCATAGTAATTTCCAATATCTTCCCAAATCCATTTTTTAGGAACTGTGTTAGAACTAAAAATAGAAGCATCCCCAATGACATCGCCATTGATTTTTTTTACTCCAGCAGCAAAAACTTTTTGTCTGAAAATTTTTAAAACCTCATTCATTTTAGGGTTTTTCAAATCATAACGAAGGAAGCCGAGACTTGGATCGCCACCACCACGAATGTACAAGTCTCCATTGAGTGTGCCATTGCCATCAATGGAACCAGAATATTCTAACACTGTTTCAAATCGAAAATCATCTCCAAGAACGCCCAATGCGGTACTGGTAGTTATGACTTTGAGTGTGGAGGCAGGTTTAAGGCTTTGCATTTCATTATGCCCATAAACAATTTTACCTGTATTTGCTTTCAAGACACAAAGACTCAGAGATGCATTTTTTATACTAGGATCACTCAATAATTTTTGAATGCTCGCATCAATATTGGATTGGGCAAAAGTTATGATATTTATAAAAAGGAAAAGGGTAAAAAAGAAAGAAATTTTTATCTGACACATAATTGAATAATACAACAAGTTTAGTTTTGAAATAAAAAACCATGGTTACTAAGTAAAGTGAAAGAAATAAACTGAGCCAAAATTTATTATTAGATTTTTTCGATTTACAAGAAAAAAAAATCAAGCATAGCAGGGCTATCGAGTGTCGAACCAGGTTATTTTTTTGCCGAAATGTCGGACCATCGAGACGTCGAACCGTAGTAAATCGGAAAAAGATGATGATAAATTGGCTCAAGCTATTGTTTTCGCTTTACTAAGTAACGATGAAATAATAAGATCCTTATTTAGACGAGTTTAATTTGTCTTTATTTTTTCTTTGAAAAATTCTTGTCGGTCCGACGTTCGCGGTCCGACGTTCGGTAGCAGGGCTACGGAAGTATTTTTCAAAGATAAATAAGGACAAAAGAAGCCCGGTTCGACGTTTCGATCCAAATGAGAAAGTTATTATTTCATCGTTACTAAATAACCGTGGTGTAAGATAAAAGAATTGTTTCTTAAATTTTTCTAAAAACAAGATTGATGTTGATATTTAACTCTCAACTTTTTCCTTAACATAATCAACTTTCAAACATTTTTCTAGTCTGTCCATCATTTTTGGAGAACCCATAAAAATCTGAGATCGTTGATGCAGTTGGGTTGGATCTAGTTCCATAATTCGAGTCTGACCATCATTTGCTCGTCCTCCAGCTTGTTCTACGATAAATGCCATTGGATTGCATTCATACAATAATCTTAATTTTCCATCTGGATAGCTCTCAGAAATTGGATACATAAAAATACCTCCTTTAATGAGATTTCTATGAATATCAGCCACCATCGAACCGATGTATCTAAGACTGTGAGGGTTTTCTCTTTCACCTGATGAATTAATGCAATGATCAATGTATTTTTTTACACCATTTGAAAAATGCCAACGATAACCATGATTGATAGAATAAATGGTTCCGTCAGAAGGTAAAAGAATATCGGGATGAGAAAGGCAAAATTCACCAATAGAAGGATCTAAAGTAAAACCATTGACACCATGACCAGTTGTATAAACAAGCATCGTGGAGGAGCCATAAATCACATATCCTGACGCTACTTGCTCAACTCCTTTTTGGAGAAAATCTTCAAGCTGGCAAGGACCATCTACGGTTTTTCTTTTTAAAATAGAAAAAATAGTACCTACAGATACATTGACATCAATATTAGAGGAGCCATCCAATGGGTCTAATAAGACAACATATTTGGCTTTTTCAGAACGAGTACCCTTAAAGGCGATGAAGTTTTCAAGTTCTTCCGAGGCAACACCAGCACATTGTCCACTTACCCTTAAAGAGTTTATGAATGTATCATTGGCAATTACATCTAATTTTTTAACACCCTCTCCCTGTACATTTTCCTGTCCAGCGTCTCCTAACACATCAATCAATCCCGCTTTATTGACATCTCTGTGAATAATTTTTGATGCAAGCCCTATATCTCTAAGCAAGCCAGATAATTCACCTGATGCATATCTTGCAACAGTTTGCTTTTGAAAAATAAACTCATCTAAGGTCAAAACCCGTTTGTGCATAATTATCTAATTTAAGATGTTCAGTTTGATATTGAAGTAAAAGTAAAGTAGCTACATCAAAAATGACGATTATTTATTCATAGCCGCTTAGTATTATTGCGAATTTACTCATAGATTGAAAATAAACCAAGAAATATGATAATTCCACGAAAATCTTTGATATTTTGAAGCATAGAATCCCTATAAGTCACCATTTTATAAACTCAACATATTTAAACAATACGATATTTGGGTGATGTTAAGTTGTGCTTATATAGATTTTGTGCGATAAAATTAACAGTAAATTCTTTGTAATTATCTTATTATCCAGATTTTATCTGTTTATGCAGTTGTGTTATCTGATAGGTATTGAGTATAATTATCTGTTAATCAGTAATATTAAGAATAGATGTGAAATATTGGTAGGGAATTTGATTAGACTAGAGTGAGACTATGAGTGCCTAGTTTAATTTATTTGTCTCACATATCGTATATCACTAGTGTTTTTTTGGTTATACTAAAATAATGATCCATATGAAATTTGAATTAAGAGATGCAAAGATTGAGGATACACCGGCTTGTCACCAGTTAATCATTGATTTGGCTGTTTATGAGAACGCTCCCAATGCAGTAACAAATACCTTAGAGCAATTTACTGAGGATGGTTTTGGGGAAAATCCAATTTATAAGATGTATGTAGCAGAAGCTGAGAACGGAGAAATGCTTGGGTTGGTCTTGTTTATGCTTGGATATTCCACTTGGAAAGGAAAATTGCTATATGTAGATGACTTGGTAGTAAAAGCTGGCTATAGAAGATTTGGCATAGGGACTAGTTTAATAAAAAGAGTAGTAAATTTTGCCAAAGAGAATGCAGTTAAAATTGTAAAATGGCAAGTTTTGGATTGGAATCGACCTGCAATTAGTTTGTATAAAAAATTAGGTTTGACTTTAGACGCTGAATGGATTGATTGCAAGATTTATGAGCATCAATTTGATGAATTTGGAAGTTAACAATTGGATCCAATCACATGTGTTTTTAAGTTTATGAATAGCAACTGTTTTTGGCTTTTAGCTTTTAGCTTTTAGCTTTTGGCTTTTAGCTTTTAGCTTTTAGCTTTTGGCTTTTAGCTTTTGGTTTTTAGCTTTTGGCTTTTGGCTTTTAGCTTTTGGCTTTTGGCTTTTAGCTTTTAGCTTTTGGCTTTTAGCTTTAGGCTTTAGTTATGCCCAATATTACTTGACAAAGATTGAGTTTATATAAACTCATTTTAATCAGTAAATTTGGATATGAAAAATCAAAAGACTTTCAATACACAAAGTAACGTAAAACCTCGTAAAGAGAAGC
>Ga0209187_1001284_pt1 | contig 30545 bp, 25 predicted proteins | sample BantaG_FD_187430 | JGI IMG/M metagenome (GOLD analysis project Ga0209187, IMG submission 187430) | Marine algal microbial communities from Bantry Bay, Ireland - BantryBay_4 metaG (SPAdes) (version 2) | ecosystem: Host-associated > Algae > Red algae > Unclassified | place: Bantry Bay, Ireland...
GGGGCAGCATTTGACTCCGACTCCGTTTGGTGTGATGCCAACTTACGAGGTTGCACTGCTCGATGTACAGTCGGATTCTGTCATGTATGACATGTATACGGAGTGGATTGATTCGGTGCGTACATTGAATACGACCAACGAGCCCATGCTGCTTTGTCATTTTGCTTTTGCAAGTAAGCCGAGTGCGCAGTATGGAAGTTGGGGGTTGCTCGAGCGCTCTGATCAAGATACGAGTATTATGGCAGCGCCAAAATATCAGGCTTTTACTGAGGCGGATGGATGCGGTAGTTTTGTTAGCTCTTCTTCAGATGTATTTCTGGAAGTGGATGCTTTGACCTTATACCCAAATCCTACTACTGGTATTTTTAGGATAGAAGGTATGACTTCTCTTTATGAAATACAGGTGCTCGATGTACTGGGTAATATTCATCAAGATCTTTCTCCAACTATTGATCAAGATATAGAAATAGATTTAAGTAATCTTCCAGTCGGGATGTACTTTGTGTCCGTGAGGTTGTTATCAAATAATGCTGTACAGATGGAGAAGATTATAAAGAATTAATTGCAATATTTTTTATGTTATTCGCCGTGATGTTATATAAAAGTTAGCATAGTCCTCTTTTTTATCATGTTCTATCGGACTACCACGGAGTAGATGATATTACTTAGATTTCTATGAGTGAAGAGATAATTTCTATTTATACCATATTTACACGAGTTATATATGCGCTTAACATTCAAGCGCAAGCTAGACTTTGCCAAGTAGTCGTCTTATAAAGACAATATTTTAGGCGCATCCCATCGATTCCGCAAAGAGCTTTATCGATGTGACCAGGCTATGCAGCACTCCACATTCGTTACGGTCCCGATGTTCCGTGCCTCCACATCGTGACGGGCTCGAAGAGGAGCCCTGCTTACTATCCTATTGCGCGATAGAACTTTTATTTCTTAGGGATTGGTTTAACTAACATTGATTGGATTTTTATACCAGCATAGATAATATTATGAGGTAACTTATTTTCCATTTAGTATATTTAGAACTAAGAACTTAAACTGTTGAGAATTTAGCTAGTGCAAAAATTATTTTGAAGTCAATTGACATCAGTTATGATTCTTGGAAATTGAGGTCTACATAGATAAAAATTACCGTGCATCTCTTTATTTAGGGTGCCTTGATGTAACATTATAAAAAGGTACCTCTATTAACCTCTGAATTGAGTTAAAATCATATTTAATATTGATAGACAAGGCTAGACTGAGAGATAACGAAGTATATCAGTATTAAATATGAAGAAATTCTTTAAGAATTTTGATTTTATCCAATGAACGGGATTGCTGAAGGTACCCATAATTATTAATTTGCGATAACAGTACAAATATAATTAAGAATATTTCAACCAATTATTTACTAATGGAGGATTCACAAACGAACAAAAAAAATATAATTGAGCTCACACGAAAGAAATTGCGAAAACATTTTAAGCTAAATATTCCAATTGCCTACAAGTTTCATAGATATGCTTACTTTAAAAAAGTGGTAAAAATAGCGAATGAATTAGCAGATGAATCAGGTTTATCTGATGACGATAAAGAAATATTGATCCTGGCCAATTGGTATAAATTTGCAGGGATAACTGAACAATATAAAAACTTCCAGCAGATAAGTGCTGACATGGCAGATGAATTCTTGAGAGATAACAATTACCCACCTGATAAAATTAAAAAAGTTAAAAAAATTATATTAGCAAAGGTTAGTGAAGGTGAAAGTATTGGAATTTTGTCAGAAATTACTCACGATGCTTCTGCAGCTTATATGGGTAGAAAGAATTTTTCAAGAGATAGTAATTCACTAAGGGTTGAACTAGAAGAGGTATACAAAAAAAATATAAAAAATAATACCTGGGCACAGAAAGAATACGATAAACTTGTAAATGCTCATTTTTATACAGAATATGCCAATGAAAAATATCGGGATAGGTTAGCTAACAATATTCAGAATCAAAGAAAAAAAATTCGTAAAGCATTAACCGCGTCGATCCGAAAAAAAACTGGAAAAGAATTTGGAAGAGGTATTGATACGCTATACCGAACTTCTTATAGAAATCATATTAACCTGAGTTCTATCGCTGATGGCAAAGCGAATATGATGATAAGTATCAACACGATAATTCTGTCAGCGATTGTTACATTAATGGGTGCGGGCATGTCATTTTCTGAAACATATTCTTTTGCACATTTTCGGTATATGGTTCCAATTTTAATTCTATTATTAGCAGTACTGGTGTCGGCTATATTTGCAGTACTATCTGCCCGGCCAAAAATTACAAAGAACAGTATATCTAGTGAAGATATATTAAGCAGAGATAAAAGTGTACTTTTCTTTGGTAACTTTATCACAATGGATAAGCAAGAATTTATTGATAGTCTTGATATGCTAAAACGAAATCAAGCATTGCTTTACGATAATATGGCAGTTGATATGTACTACTTGGGCCATGTGCTTGATAAAAAATATAAATTAATTAAGCAATCGTACAATGTCTTTATGGGAGGTTTGATTCTCTGTGTGCTATCATTCGTTTTCTTTCTATTGTATTCTCAATTGCTTGGTGCTGGCTAAGGCCATATTTTTAGTACTCTAAAATATATTATAAATACCTTTAAATAAATGAAAATCCTATTGTAAAACATATTTTAGTTGTAGGCGTAATCTCGTTCCTCAGTAATATCCGAGATCTCATGAGTAATAATATAAGTGTAACTGATTATGTCGGTATTTCTTTAGGCATTATACATATTTTTTATGGGCTTTATATCTTGAGAAGAAATAATATAAATTGATCCCTGGTCAATGTATAGATGGAATTTATTTTGTACTGGCATCAATGTCTTCATGTATAGCCTGATTTAAATAATATCCCTTTTTGGACTAGCGCTGTGCAGTAGTATCGACGAAGGAGATAGTGCGCAGCACCGAGCAGACTTGCGAGCTATGAAACATAGCGACACCTGACTCCTTCTGTCAGGTGTAGGCCCCAGATAATTATTCATCCGCTAAAAATATCTATCAGAATAAATAAATTTATTTAATAAAGTTTTATCTATACATTACTGTTTACTTCTACAAAACAATTTCATAATCACATGAAAAAACTAATTTTCTTTTGGAAAGAATTACTGACTACATTTTGGTTTCTGCCAGTAATGCTCATTTGTTCATCCATATTTCTTTCTATTGTTTTTGTTAGCGTGGATAAATCTATAGAGTTACCAGAAGATTATTGGATGCGTTTCTTTTTAGTAACAGATCCTAACTCTGCACGCAGTATATTATCTACTATATCAGGAGCCATGATTGGGGTGGCAGGAACTGTGTTTTCCGTTACACTAGTGGCCTTAACCTTAGCGTCTTCCCAGTTTGGCCCTAGACTAATAAAAAACTTCATGTATGTTAAGCTGAATCAGGTGGTATTGGGTTCTTATATAGCGACTTATTTATATTGTCTTTTAATTCTGAATTCTGTAAAGGATAACGAAGGCTATACATTTATTCCTTCATTTTCGATACTTTTGGCCATATTTGCGGCTATTGTAAACATTGTTCTACTTATTGTTTTTATACATCAAATTGCTACCAGTATTCAAGCGGATAAAGTAGTCGCTGACATTTCAGATTTTATTACTGATCAGTTAGACACGCTTTATACGGAGAAAATGGGGGATGAGAAAGGAGATATCAAATTGGATGTCGCTCCCATTTTTCGTTTCTACCGGAATAAATTTTCGATCAAGGCTCCTATTAGCGGATATCTACAATATGTATCGTCAGATGATTTATTCGAATTAATCTCCAAGGAGAACTCGCTGCTGACGGTACATCACAGGCCAGGCAGTTTTCTTGTCCAAGGAACGGAGATTGCTGAATTGCAAACTGACAGTATTTGGGAGCAAGAAAAAATTGAATCCCTTTTGGATCAATTTGTAATTGGTAAAACAAAGACGCCCCAGCAAGACCTGGAGTATTCTATTCATCAAATGGTAGAAATAGCTGTACGTGCACTTTCTCCTGGTATAAATGATCCTTACACTGCGCTGTCTTGTATCGATAATCTAACATCGACCATGTCATATCTAGCTCAGATAAAATTTCCATCAAAAAATAGATTGGATGAAGAAGGGGTAACAAGGATTATTGCTAAAACTTTCGAATTTGAAGGACTGCTAAATGTTTCTTTTAATCAAATACGACAATACTCTGGCGGAAGCACAGCAGTGATTATCAGGTTAATAGAGGCCTTAATCACTATTCAAGATTTTACAAGTAATAGCGATCAACAAAAGGCTGTCTCAAGGCATATCAAAATGGTTTTGGATTTGGGAGAGCGGACTATTGAAGAGCCAAATGATCTAGAGGATTTAAGGGAAAGAGCAGAAGATATTGTGGATATTAATTGAATTGAATACTAATTTCTATATATCAAAATACAAAACAATATAATGTGCAATTGGAGATGTCATATTCCTCCACCAACTATAATATAATGAAATCAAAAAAATCAAAAAAAAGAAATTGGAAGAAGTATGTTTTTGAATTTTTGTCCATATTTATAGCAGTTATTTCTGCTTTTGCTTTAAGCAACTGGAATGACAATCGAAAAGATAGTATTGCGGAGTCAACTATCTTATTAGAAATATTAAATGGATTAGAAAAGGATGCTGAAGATCTAGAAATAAATTTACAGGGGCATGAACAGGGTGTAAAAGCAGCAAAGTTTTGGAGGCGAATTATAAATAATGAATCTCAAAATTTAGATACACTTTCTCGGTATTACTTAGAGCTGACTAGAGATTTTACTTCCATTCAAAATACTTCAGGGTATCAAACACTAAAGTCGAGAGGCTTCGAATTAATTGGCAATGATTCTTTAAGATCAAGGATTATCTCCCTTTACGAATTCGATTATCAAACACTTTCTAAATTGGAGGAGGAGTATTTTGAACTTCAATTTCAAGAGAACTACTTCTACGAGATCAATAATGCGATAGCCCCTCATTTTATGTTTGATGCGAAAGGAAATATTATTAATATCAAGCTTCCATTAAATCTAGCAGAAGATAGAAAGAATATACTACTGAGTTATTTATGGAAGATTCAGAAAAATAGAGGCTTTATTATGCATTTTTATAACCAAGTTAAAATGACAGTAAAAGATCTACAAAGAGATATTGGATCTGAGATAGAAGGATAGATAGATATGTTAAAATTGTATTGGTCATGTTTCTTTTATTGGGTTTTAGTAGAGTTTGCCAAAAGTTTCATATTGATCGAAATGGTAAATATTTACGGTTCAATTGTTCATGTTTTCTTTATAACTCTTTTTCTTATTTTTCTTATGATTTATTATGCAATAAGAAGGAATGAAAAAAGAATGATTTTGCTAGATAAATTTGCTGCTTTGCCTATGCTTGTAACAGGATTATCGTGTGCTTTGATGTTCATCGGATTATTTTTCTGTTTTTTGAAAGTCGTTCAAGAATCATTAGGAATGTCTTAATATTTAATGTTAACCAAAGCAACCCAATTTTTGCTTTTTGTCGATAACCACATTAATTAACACAGAGTTTATTCCAAATTATTTGGAAAATCTATTAAGTATTTAGATATTTGTCTAAATAACTAATTAAATGAATTCTCTTTTCAAGGCTCTTAATGATGAAACGCGCAGAAAGATCATCGAACTCTTGAAGGATCATGATATGAATGCTGGAGAAATTGCCGAGCAGTTTAATATTTCTAAACCGAGTATTTCGCACCATTTGGATATTCTTAAAAGAGCAGATCTTATCACAAGTGAGAAGAAGGGACAGTATGTGGAGTATAGATTGAACACTAGTATACTTGAGGATTTATTGAATTGGGTTCTAACTCTAAAAAAGTAATTATGAGCTTACGAAAAGAATTACCGTTGATGGGAATTGTACTTTTACCTGTCTGCTATTTGGCTTATGTATGGAATGATTTACCAAATAAAGTGCCTTTACACTGGAATATGAATGGAGAAGTAGATAATTACGGAGACAAATCTCAGCTTGTTTTTATCTCTATTCTACTTCCATTATTCGTCTATGGAATCTTTTTAATTATACCTAAGATTGATCCTAAGAATAAGCTAAATAATATGGGCAATAAATTAAACGCAATCAAAATACTATTAACCACATTCATATCTGCTATAGTAATATTTATTATCTACGCTGCTAGTCATGCGTCTTACAACATTAATTTTATAGTCTTACTAATTGGTATTTTGTATATCGTATGTGGAAACTATTTTAAAACAATAAAAGCTAATTATTTCATAGGAATTAGAACACCTTGGACTTTAGAGAGTGACGAAGTCTGGAAGAGTACCCATAGGTTGGGTGGTATCATGTGGTTTATTGGTGGTTTTGCAATCGTTATTTCAAGTTCAATACTATCAATACAGACTAATTTTAAGTTGCTTACTATAATCACTATTATTATTGTCCTAACTCCAATAATATACTCCTACTATAAATTCCGTAGTATCCAAAAGCAAGCTTCATCGAGTTAACATTATTGCGAACTTATTGAGAGTGATAGAGATAATAAAAACGCATTTAAGAATTATGCAAATGTGATCGATAAGAAAAAAGTATAAACCAAATCAAATAATGATAAGGTCACAAAATCGCATTGTGACAGCGAGCCAGTGAGATCAAAGAGTGGAAATGCTTTGTAATGTATGTCCTAGAATGGATCAGATAAAAGTACTTGGAGAAGATTATTTATCAACACCTCGATTGTTACAATTCATAATCTATAATTCTCTTTAAAATCGCTCTTCATCATCCTCTCTAATCGGGCTAGAGTAGATTTGGCTTTGCTTCTTATGTTGATTCAAACGGTAGTGAAAAGAGAGTACAATAGCTCGAGATTGCCATAAAAAATTATCCTCTGAGAAAAAGGTCTCATCTTCAGAAAAGGAACGTCGGCGTCGAGAATTAAAAATATCCATGACGCTCAAAGTAATGGTTCCATTATTCTTTAGGACATCGACACTTGAGGCAAAATCAAGTGCTGTAGTGGCTCGATTTACACCTTGTGTTGTTGCCCTTGGGGCAGAGTAATTAAGTGTTAGCTGAGTGTTTAGTTTCTTCCAAAAAGTAAACTGTGAAATAGTCTTGGATTGTAATGAAAATGATTTGCCTCCTACATATATTTCTTCTCCTTGATGAAAGTAAGTCCCTTCCGAAAAAGAGTTGAAAAAGTTCATATCACCATTTAATCGCCACCATTTATAGAGTCTTAAAGAATAGGTAAACTCTATACCATAATTTCTCTTAATGTCTAAGTTCTCCGCCTGCGTAATTGTAGTCTCTGCAAATTGATCGTCAAGGCGCTGGATTCGCTTAATGACATCATTAGTTTTACGGAAGTATACAATGGCGCTCAATGTTCCTTTGTCCCAATATTTCAAATAACCGAGCTCAATAGCATGGGTATATTCAGGGCGGATATTCGGATTCCCTCGCCATATATTTCTACGGTCTCTCAATGTGAAAAATGGAGTTAAGTCTAAAAAGGTTGGCCTCTCAATACGACGACTGTAACTTAATTGTACTCCGCTTTGGTTTTCAAAATCATAACCAATGAATGCACTAGGAAAAAAATTATAGTATCGACTAGTTCTAGTTTTGCCATCCGTTTCTAAACCTGAAGTAACATCGGAATACTCAACTCGCATACCTGCTTGATATGCGAATGGACCTAATTTGCTTCCAAAATCTGCATATACTCCATGAATTACTTCTTGGTATTTAAAATTATTAGTGAAGTTGGAATCTGGAATCTCTACATTATTAATCAGATCACCAACTCGATAATCGTCCGTAATGGTTCGAAATGTGCTTTGAAAACCGCCTTCAAATTTAGCGTTATCACCTATCGGTAATATATAATCAGATTTTGCAACGACTAATCCATTGTCAGATTTATTGGTCGTAATTTGATTGAAGTCTACGGTATCTATTTTACGAAATTCTCCATCGAAGTAGGTCTCATCAAAGACAGAAGTTTCGAATTCATTTTCTGTCTCATATCTGATTTCAGTGGTTAGATTATGCTCCTTATTGTCAAATACCTTACGATGTCTAAAGAATGCATTTAAATTTCTTTCGTTACCTATTTCATTTTCAATCCGCTCGGTAATTAAGTGAATATTATCGATATCTCCATAAGCATCTGTATAAGTAAGTTTCGAGGTATTATTGTCGGTACTTTTACGATACGAAAATGAAGCTGTTAATGTATTATATGGATTGATAAAATAGTCTGTTCCTATTTTAAAATTAATCGGTTTTGAGCTGCGCTCATGTATCCTATCGATATTAGAGATCAAAACACTATCAGGATCTACCGAGTTAAAAAATTTGTTTCTATAGCTACCTGTCCCCGGTCGATTGATATACCAAATACCTGAGCCAGCAAAAATGTTTAGCTTTTTCTTTCTATAGTTCATACTAGCACCGATACCAAAATTATCAGGTTGTCCTACATTTGAACTCACAGAACCATTTAATCCTCTGGAGTCATCCTTTTTCATAACGATATTGATAATCCCTGCCATACCCTCTGCTTCATATCTTGCAGATGGATTTGTAATGATTTCTATACGCTCGATAGCATTAGCTTGGATTTGTCTTAGCCCGTCAGAATCCTTTCCATTAATCAAAAGAGATGTTTGACCGTCTACTAGAATACGTACACCGTCATTGCTCCTCAAACTCACCTCACCGTTGATATCTACCCAAACACCAGGTGCGTTTCGTAAAATATCTTCTGCTGTACCACCTTGACTAATCAAATCTTTACCGACATTGAATATTCTTTTATCGAGACGCATAATCACGGAACTCTTTTCAGCTCTGACTTCAATCTCACCTAGCATCTTTAGATTTGGCATCAACTCAATAATGCCCAAGTTCAAAGTATCACTATTATTTTTAAAAGCAATGTCACTAATCATTTTCGCCTCATAAGCTATGTACTCAAGTTGAAGTGAAAATTCTACTTGGTCAGTAGTCAATACGAAATTTCCATCTTGATCTGTTATACCGCCTGTGATAGGTTTGGAGGACTTAGGCGTGAGAAGAGAGATGGCGGTGTATTCTAAAGGAGTTTTAGTTTGATAATCTATAACCTTTCCGATCACCGTTTTCTTATTGAGCAATACCATGCAACCACCATCTATAATATCCATACCATGGGCATGAACAGAATAAAATATGACAAGCAAAAGGTATACTCCTTTCTTCATTATTTATATTAAATTTAATCCGTCTAGTACCTAAGGGTTATACTGTTGTTCAAGTACATTTTAGATGGACATGTATAAAATGCAAACATCATGCTAATAATATAGAAATTAAATGTCATTTGTGACAGGTATTCTATTCAAGATAGTATGTAGTGTTTGTTTGCTCATAAGCAGGAAACTATTATAGATTGCTTAAAATCAAACAAATATTTAGGATTTATTCTAGAATATATATCATTACATCTGATTATTTAGTTAACGCTGATTTTTACGTATCAAGTGACTTTAATTTTGACACTAAATTATTAATAGTTTGACTCAGTTTGTGCCAAGAATTATTAGAAAATAGAGTTAAATTTCTTTAATATACAATGAAATAATTACTGTTATTCTAACTAACAAATTGTCTTCATTGCATATGAATATTGAAAAAGGCAAATGAAGATTTAGTATTTATTTTTGTGATCACAAGTGCATCCAGAGATTTTATTCTTAATATTAGGGAGGATGCTATCGATTTATTTGGGCACATCCCGATGCTAGCCCTACAGCCTAGGCGAAGAAATCGGGACCAGGCTATGCAGGGCTCCACATTCGTTGTGGTCCCTACATTACGTACCTCCATTAGGGACGGGCTCCGAAATACGAGCCCCCCTTTCTATCCTTTGCGCAAAAAAATAAGATCATATTTCGGATGACTTTTACCCAACGAAATGCTGTTCTGATACGTCTTTACTATATGAAGACTAATTCTTCAAAATTATTGATTATGAAATACTTACTTTTTATACTTACTGGCTTTGCTTTTATCTCTTGTAACGATGATGAGATGGTGCAAACCCGTAAATTCTCAGAGTGTTCTGATATTTCAGAGAACTATCAAGATTACGATTATGAAGAAATAGGGTGCCAATTTTTTTATACACTTACGGAGTACGAAGGGAATCAATATATTGAGCTGGGTTCGTATTGTGCAGATTTGTCAAGATCATTTGTGTATAATAGCGATTGCGTGGATATCTGTGCAACATCTTCCAATGACCCTGATTCTGTGTGTGGCAAATACCTACAAGGAAAGGAAACAATAGAAATATTATTTATTGAAAAGTAAATACACAATATGAAACTTACTTCAAGAGCATCCATACAAATACAAAAACCCATAGCTTATGTATATGAAGGCATAGTGAATCCTGACTTCATGACTAAGTATTTCATCTCAGAAAGCAATGGGCATCTAGAGACTGGTGTAGATTTACTGTGGAGTTTTCCAGAGTTTGATGGCAAGTATCCTATTACGAAAGTTAAGGTGGAGGAGAGAAAATCTATTTCCTTTGTTTGGGATTCGGAGACAGTCGTTCATATCGTTTTGAGGTCGCAACCCAATAATAGTACAGTGGTAGAGGTGACAGAAGGGAGCAAAGTAAACAATGTTCAAAATTTAGAATGGTTGATTAGCAACACAGGCGGTTGGGCAAATTTTCTGGCTTGTATGAAAGCTTATTTAGAGCATGGCATTCAACTTCGAAAAGGGGCCTATGATTTTTTGAGTAAATCAGAGTAGAGCTTAGCCAATAATGAATTCAAAACATTAACTGAAACTACAAAAGTTTTTTAAAAATATTCTACTGATGATATTAGTGATTGCTGTAATAGGATGCAAAGATGAAGATGCCAGCAAGTCGAATTCTACTTTCTCTAGTTGGGTAGTATCCAATGAGAAAATGTCTTGACGAACAATTGAATCTAATGAATACTTAGTTTTCCAAATTGAGAAAGATGCGTCTTCTTTTTTTACGAAGATATCGACTTTGCGGACATAAAACTACATTACCTACAACTATATAGTATTGGAAGTGGTCAATTTGAGGAGATCAAAGAAGGTTATATCGGTGTAGAATAGCAAGAGGATGATTCATGAATAATCGAAGATTCTATTATAATACCTTCTGATGGAATGAAGCTTTCATTTGTTTTTGATGCTGCTTTCGAGAGTTAATTCTCTAATTTTATCATTTTTTACTTCACTTAACAAGCTGATATGAAATATTTAATTACCTTTTTGTTATTCAATTTATTTGTCTGTATGTCTTGTGGCGATGATGATATGAGTGATACAAGTTGTGAGGCATGTGAATTTACTTGTCTTGATAATATTGAAACCAACGTGTTTAGAAATGATTGCTTAGATAACTATGAATGTCAGTATTCAATATATGCTCAGTCTGAAGTGGACACTAATAAAGTATTGGGATATACAACTGGAGGTAAAAGTGTCTTCTTTATGAGGAATTATACAGAAGGGGATATTGCCATTGCCGACGATGAGTTTACAAATAATTTGGTGTTTGAGTTGCAGCCTTTTCAAACTAATTTTTCTGTAGAAGATGAAGAGCTAACAAATTTGAATACTCATTTTCAAAGAATTTGTTATTGTGCAGAAACGGACTTTAATGCGATTAATTCGGGCTGCATGCAAGGCGAGCAACAAGAGGATGGTACTTGGTTTGTGCAGGGAAGTTTGTTTGTTCCTTATATGTCTGGGGATATAGAAATAAAGTTTGATGCTAAGTTCACAAATTAGATGCACAGAGATTATTATTTATTAGAAAGAAATTTCCCAACCATTTTTGATTCATATCTGTCTTACTTAAGAAATAAAAAGCTATGAAAAAGATATTAGTATTATTATACGTTTTTGGATTTGCGTTTTCTTCATGCGAAAAAGATGAAAAGGTTCAAATCTCACCAGAAAGCTGTGAGGAAACTATGGAGTGTGTAGATAGCTGTCTATTTACTCGATTTAATCAGACAGGCAAAGTATCTTTTGTTCCTTGCTATGATACTTGGGGTATTTATTACAAAGAAGATCCATCTCAAGAATATGATGACTTAACCTTGATTTTAGATATGCTTGAGGATTATAAAGTTGAGGAGAAAGAAGTGGTATTTAGTGCTACTTTCTTTGATAATGATATCTCTTTTTTGTTTCCTGATCCACCAGGCCCCGCGAGATATAAAAGTGAATTGTGTGAGATTCAAATTCAAGATTAATCATTATAAGAGAAGTATAAAAGCAATAAGCTGAAAAGTTTATTGCTTTTTATTTTTTGATTACTTTTAAATGTATACTCAATAAATCAGCAGTACATATGCATAGGCGTGTAAATATACTTGTCTTTAGCAAGGAACAAAATGGGAACGTGATCGTTTTACAAGCTCTGAGCAAATACTTTCAGATCTAATTTATGAACAGTACAAATAAATTATTTTCTTTCAATACAGATATATCAAAGGTTGAAATTCCTGAGACTTTAAATAATCCTTTTGGATCAGATTTACCTGACATCGCTAGAATAGCAGGTATTGAGTTTCAATACTATATTGAAAAGGTGGTTGATAATTGGGAATACGATTTTAATAACCGCAAAGGAAAGATGTTCGGCGTTCTCGTTGTCCAAACTCAAAGCGAGAGCTATGGATATTTAGGGGCTGTATCAGGAAGACTTTCCAGACATACTGAATATGAAGAATTGGTTCCTTCAGTCTTTGATGATTCATCTGACGATTACTTTATTAATAAAGGCATGACGGCGGTGACTAAATTTGGTACGCTTATCAATGAATCTGAATGTGAATTAGAAATTTCTACCTTAAAAGAAGAGAGAAGATTGAAATCTATAGAAATTCAACAGAAACTATTTGAGCATTATCACTTCTTGAACCTTTCGGGTCATGAATCTAACCTGCTGGAGATCTTTAAAAATGTCTCTATTGAAAAGCCACCTTCTGCAGCTGGAGAATGTGCAGCGCCAAAGCTGCTACAATATGCATTCGAGTATGATCTTAAGCCGATAGCGATTGCAGAATTTTGGTGGGGGAGAACTGCCCCAAATCAGTATAGAGAGCAGAAGAAATTTTATCCAGCCTGTATAGACAAATGTAAACCTATATTAGAGTATATGCTGGAGGATAATGAATTGTATAATAAAGGAATAAATTAGTTTTCGAATAAAATTTATTATCGATTGAAATTATGCTACTTGCCTAGAAGCGAACCATATTTTAAATTTTCTCTGAGAAGTTGTTTGTTTTTCATTAGTAGCTCCTTTAATTTTGTATTTCTGTCTAATATATCGTAATAATCAAGATGCAAGAGTGATCCATTTCGCACCATTGAATTGCGCAAATAAATCATACATTTTCGGCCCTTTACATTTTCAATTATTTTGTAGGATATCCGGCAAAAAGTATAATCATTGACAGGATAAACATACAGTAGATTCTCCTTGTTTTCGTCTCCAGAGTTCATAAAGTGACTCCCTTCATAATTAAATAGTTGAAGTGAATCAACCTTCCTGAATTCGTATTTTAATCGCTTGACAGACTCCTCCAAACTACTTACACGTAAATTTATGTCAATATCATTTATATTAGCCCACAGTCGAATAGATGGATTGTCTTTTATAAATGCAGTGTTAGGGTCTTCACATTCTCCATTCGGAGTGTATATAATCCATACCCTTATATCATCGGGGTCCTCCTCTTGATCTATAATCTTTCTAGTTCTATCATTATCGTATAAACACATTTCATACCCTTCGTATGGGCATATAGTCATAAAAAAGCTGTTGTAGTATCCGCCATGTCTAACTATTTTATTCGGTTTTGCATATATAATTGGGCTATGGCGCTTTTTATATTCAACGTATTTATTACCAACAAAAATAAGTAATAATGGTGCTACTAAAAACAATATTGTTCCTATCCAACTTTTAATAAATTTTGAAATTAAAATAAACGATACAAAAAATATGATGAAACCTAAAACCTTGATCCCATAATATTGCATATTGTAGAAACTTAAAAGTTCGGAAGTCGGTTTGATTATTAATGTACTAAAATTGAATCCAACTATACCCCATGCAAATAGAGAAATGAATTTTAAGGCTTTTTTAATTAACATATTGTTCTTTGATTTTAAATCAAGAATGAGTAAAAGGAATAGAAAATTTCATTTTAGTTTGTAATAATTATTATTTCTTCCTAAAATTGAAATAAACGTTACTTGATCCAATATTATTTACTTTAACATTTAGACCATCAGGTTTATATAGAATTTGACCCTCTTTCGAATCTTGAAATTGATATTCAAGTGACTCAAAATATTCCATTAATCCAATACCTTTTCCTGCGTATAATGTTACATGCGTTCCTGGTATATAAGATCCGTTCATCAAGGCGTCATCTTCTGTTTTTCTGCGAAATATTACTTCAATGCTGTTACCTTGCAAAGGTAAATTATTCACGAATTTCTGGTTAGCTGAAAATCTAAACTTGAAAACTTTATCCTTATGCCATCTATAATCTCTATTGGCAGACTCTTCTAAAGTGAGATTTAAAGGATTTGTAATATTTTCAATTTGGGATAAAGAAGTGGTTTGGGTTAATTTGTTAATTAAAGTATGTAAATCTATCTTTATTCCAGATGCAACTTTCTCATTTCTTATAACTTGATTCATGTTTTCTAATTTTGCTGAATTAGGTTTAGCAAATTTATATGTTATAAAATATTCAGAATATTCTTTCTCATATTGATCTTTCCAGTGTATGATGTAAGAAAGTGCGGAATAATTTTCTGCAACAAATTTATTAAGTGGGATATAGGAATTTGAGAGATTGGCTGTTTCATCGAAGAAACAATAGTCAGAGCATACTAATTTTCTTTTACTGCTGCTTGCGAATGGTGGGACATTTAGAGCTCTATCAAATTTTGTCTTATCAATTGCCGATTCAGCTTTAAAAAAACTATCATCGTCTGGATAAGTTATTGTAATACTCATTTGTGTATTTTCCCGCATTACTTTGCTAGTGGATAGTTCTTTCGAGCCATTGATGCCATCTAGTATTAATATGGATTGGGCATTCGCACAATCAAATTGCTTGAAGAATCGATAATTAATGTTTTTTTCAAATAACTTTTTAAGATTGGTCGTATTGTTGTCAGAAGATATGTCCACTTCCCTTAGATTCAGAGTCCTAAAATTCTCGATAAAGTTCTCACGTTTAAAGATTAAGTCATTCTTTATTTGAGTGACTTCTTCGAGGTTAAAATTGAAATGTTTACAGTCTTCTTGACAACTAAAAGCAGTTAGCAGCAAGAAAATTAGTGAAAGGTTTTTCATTCATTTTTTTTTGGCATTTGGGTAAAAGATGAAGCTGCTAATACAACAACAGTCAACGTGATCTACATTAATTTATTTGTATTATAGGGCACCTCTATTAACTGCCTCTTGGATCGAAAGTAGAATTAAAGGAAATCAGACAAGGCGTACAGTCTTAGCTATGCGACTGACAAACAACGCAGTATGAATTTCTTTAATTCGCTTAAGAAAATATTTAATTTTCTGATCGACCAAGAATGTAGTTAATAGAGGTGCTCTGTAAATAAAAGCTAGATTAATACTCTAGGCTTATAAATACATCATCTCTGTAAATATAAATAATAGATTATAAAATTAAGGTGTCCGCTAATAAAATGATAGAATCAGATTCAATAATCATAAATACAGATTTCATGATTTTGATTTCAACATTTGCATTTTGAAATCTCTACATTACACTAAATGATAGTATTATAAGCTCATGATGAAATTAGAAACTCAGCTTTTTTGCTATAATTCCTGTCACAAAATTATTTTATTTTTGGTGTAATAAATTATTGTAGAAAATTGCTCAGATATTTTATTTGATCGCCTCTACATTTTATTTGGTGACAATAAAAATACTTAGCTCTTTAATAAAAAAATAATTTCTATTTATTTCGAACCCCTAATATGTTAGATGCAAATTTAAATTTAGAAGAATTAATAAAATGCACTGCTATGTAGAGGCAAAGTAATATTAATTGGCGGGTATAAAATATTAATTTGTTCAATCTAATGTGATACTGAGTACCCATACATTTGAAATATAAATAGCACAACACCTGCAACAATCAAAAACCAATTGACCACTTTGTAAAAGGTGCTATAACTTTCCCACTTCTTCCATTTAGAAAGAATAAATACGATCGGGATCAAGGCTGCTATTTGACCCAACTCAACCCCAATATTAAAACTCACAATCTTTGCCAATATCTGGTCACTTCCAATATCAAAAGATTGTAAGCGTGTAGATAATCCAAAACCATGGATCAATCCAAAAATAAAAACCATGAGCAAGAGATTGGGAGATCCAGTACCAAATATCTTTTTGAATCCACCTAAATTTTCAAATCCTTTATACAGGACACTAAGTGCTATGACAGCGTCGATCAAGTGCTCATCTGCCTTGATTCCTGCATATGTGGCTCCTATCAGTGTAATACTATGACCGATGGTAAACACGGTAATGAATCGAACAATGTCTTTAAAATCATTGAGATAGAATATGACACCCGTCAGAAATAAAATGTGATCATAGCCCGTCACCATATGCTTAGCACCTACTAGTATATAGGAGAGTAGTCCACCATTGCTTAGTATGGCCTGATCTGAAGGGCTGACTCCATGAGCCATAAGCATTATAGGATGTACAAGGGACACCAAAATTAAGAGACTACCAATTGATTTTTTCATAAGTAATATTGATTTCCTTCATCATAAGAAATGCAAAAGTAAGATTCTTTTTTTTAGGACTCTGTAGACATTAGATGAAAATTTTATAAATGTTCCCTACATTTAGAATTCCAAATTGATCATAGCAACCAACATTAACATTTAACTAAACCTAATGCAAGATCCTTATTCTGATATTTTAGATGCAACTTACAAACCAACAACCAGAGTAGATTCAGCTACTTTCGGAATTAGATTTGTAGCTAGATTTTTAGATTCATTTTTTGGAATCATCATCGCGTTTGCGACTTTCTATACAGTATTCTATATTTCTGCTATGTTGAATTTTCATTTTTTTGAAGCCTCAATTTTTAAGTGGGAAAGTTATCTAATGAGCTTCATTTATATCGCATACCCAGTGGCATCAGTTATGATCAGATCTTTATTTGAATCTTCAAAATACCAAGGGACCCCAGCCAAGATTTTGTTTAAAATTAAAGTTGTAGATAAACACCTGAATAAGATATCCTTTTCAAGAGCTGTTGGCAGAAATTTCGCAAAGGTGCTGTCTGGACTAATTTTGTATATTGGGTATTTCGTTGCTTTATTTGACCATAATGTTCAAGCATTACATGACAGGATAGCAAGCACTTATGTCATTCAAAAGAGGTAATGTGAGTAGTTTAATTTTCATGAATATCCGCATATTGTGCTCTAGATCTGAATACGCTTTCGCGACACCGTATAGGTGGAGCTCGGGGAGCGGAGCTCGCAAGGATAAGCGGTAGAAGCGGCATCCCTTTGTTTCGCTTTGCGAAAAAAGGGATACAGCGTATGACGCGATCACGTCGAGATGAAGGCTTTGCCGAAATCGAAATCGTGATAGCCCCTCCATATAGTTTAAAAAAATACTGATTTTACATTATATCGATTGTATTGACTAAACTAATTCTTTACTTTGTTGTTCGTTTTGAAATGTGTGAATATGAATAGTAAAGGTAAAATAGGGGTGCTGATGGTCAATTTGGGTACACCAGATTCTCCAGGGCGGTATGATGTATATCGCTACCTCAAGCAATTCTTATTAGACAAGAGGGTGATTGATATTCCTTGGGTTTTCAGACAGCTATTGGTGCGCGGATTTATTGCTCCTTTCAGATCTGGGAGTTCTAGTAAGCTGTATAAAAAGCTTTGGACGGAAAATGGTTCTCCGCTATTGTACTATGGCGAGAAACTTGCTGAAGGGGTGCGTGCGCATCTTGGTGATGAATACGTTGTAGAGCTGGCCATGCGCTATCAGAATCCAAGCATTGATTCTGCGCTAAAGAAACTAACAGGGGCAAACATAAATGAGTTGATTGTGCTGCCATTGTTTCCCCATTATGCGTCGGCATCTACAGGATCTGTGCACGAAGAAGTGATGCGATTGGTCACAAAGCAGCTTGCTATACCAAATGTAAGAATGATCAATTCGTTTCATGATAATGAGGATATGATCAATGTCTTTGTGAAGAATGCTAAACAGTTTGATCTGGACTCCTACGATCATATAATATTCTCTTATCATGGTCTACCGCAGAGTCAACTAAAGAAAACAGACAACTGTGATCATTGTCTCAAGGTGGATGGCTGTTGTAACACTATCACAGAGAAGAATCAGTTTTGCTATTCTGCACAATGCCACGCTACGTCATTTTTGATTGCTGATAAGTTGAATTTAGAGCGGTCAAAATACACTATAAGTTATCAATCTCGATTAGGTCCAGACCCATGGGTTCAACCATACACCATAAAGGTATTGGAAGAGCTGGCAAATAAAGGAGCGAAACGTCTGTTGGTATTTAGTCCAGCATTTGTATCGGATTGTCTAGAGACGATCATAGAAATCACGGATGAATATCAAGAAGAGTTTGAAGAATTTGGGGGAGAGCATATTGACCTCGTACCAAGTCTCAACGATGATCCAGACTGGATAGCAGGTGTAGTGAAGATGATAAAGAATGAAAGTAAGGTGTTAGCTTAAATTATTGCGGCGTGGACTCATTACCGAATTTAAAGTCGAAATGCACTAACGATTACGTCGACTTTTATTATGCTTATAATCACGGAAGACGAACTCACCTAGGCCATTCAATCCACTGTAGTATGCTTTTCCTTGGTTAGCCATAGTAAACTGCTCTACAAAATTTTTTAAATAAGGATCACTAGCAATCATAAAGGTTGTAATTGGTATTTGCATTTTACGGCAGGAGGAGGCGAGTGCCAAAGTCCTGTTAATAATCTTACGATCAAGACCAAAACTATTTTTATAGTACGACTTACCTTTTTTCATGCAAGTTGGCTTGCCATCCGTAATCATAAAGATTTGTTTGTTAGGATTTTTACGTTTGCGCAAAAGATCCATAGCCAATTGGAGACCAGCTATAGTGTTCGTGTGATAGGGACCTACTTGAAGGTAAGGAAGATCTTTGATTTCAATAGTCCAGGCGTCATTCCCAAATACCAAAATATCGAGTGTGTCCTTTGGGTACCTAGTAGTAATTAGCTCTGACAGTGCCATCGCAACCTTTTTCGCAGGGGTAATCCTGTCTTCACCGTATAAGATCATAGAGTGTGATATATCTATCATAAGCACTGTGCTCATCTGGCTTTGATAATAAGTCTCTCGAACTTCTAAGTCCTCATTGGTGAGGTTGAAGCCCTCGATTCCATGATTTATTTGTGCATTCTTAATGGATTCAGATATGGCAATATTTTCAAGGCTATCACCAAATTCGTAGGGTTTTAAGTCCGAGGTAAATTCATCGCCTCGTCCAGTTGACTTTGTATTATGATTACCTCTGTTTGCTTTTTTTATGGTGCCAAATATGTCTTCTAGTGCTTTCTGTCGAATAGCTATTTCCATTTTTTTTGAAGGTCTAAAACCATCTTTACCTCCTTTGGGGTTTGAGATATATCCTTGATCAATTAAATCTTGGATAAAGTCAGCCATCCCATAGTCATCATTGGTCAGGTTATATTGTTTGTCTAATTCGGTCAACCAAGATAAAGCCTCACTCACGTCTCCTGAGGTATGCACCAGTAACTCCTTAAAAAGCTTTAGTAGTTTTTCGAAGGTATCTGTACCAATATCTGAAGGAATGAAATCTGCAAAGCGTAATCCGATCATAGGAAAAAGTTAAGGATATTAAGGGAAATTAAAGTTTAGATGCATTGTCATTTAAACAAGGCAGCATTCTGCCATCTGCATGTAGTCAGGCTTTTCGGAAGCTAATTTATGAATATAGCTCTCTAAAATTTTACCATCAAAAAGATGAAATATACCTGGCATTTGGGTGGCATCACCTAAAGATTTACTGACTTCAAGTTTGTTTCCTTTGTTTTCAGCAGAGAATCCTCGAACCCAAGTTTGCAAACCATAAAGTTGAGTGATAGAGCCTTTACGTAAACCGAATGCGTTGTAATAGATTTTAGATGGATCACTAATATGTGGACAATCTGCTAGACCAAAATCTTTAAAGTATTTGATGGCTATTTCGTTATCTGCCATATGCACAAATACTAATTCAACACCTCTTGCTCTGATGTCCTTTTTGATCTTAGCAATATCCTTCATGGCTTCCTTGCAAAAAACACAGCCAAAATGACGAAGGAATATGAGTAGAACATTTTTTGATTTGGTAAACTCAAAAAGTGATTTGCCTGTGTTGAGCTGCATTTTTGACTGAATATTTTCGCTTACGTTCATGGCTGATTTATTTAGAAACTAACATATATAGGTACATAATAGTTCAAATGCTGATTCTAAAATTTCTTGTCTTTATATGAATAATACAGTGTTTTGAGCGATATAATCTTAACTTTTTGATACCTTTAAGTGGCCTTCGAGGGCTCACATTTCCTATATAACTGATTTCGTTTGATATTTTTAGTGGCATCTTGCTAAGATTGTAAATGTCATGGTACTACAAATATAAAAACAATCTTATATGAACAAAACGATACACAAATCAGTTTTTTTACTTGTCTTTAGTTTAATTTCCATATTCATATCTGCGCAAGGTTTCGATCGGCCAAATGGATTTTCTGGACAATTACTATTAATTGATCACGCTTCTTTTCAAGATGGTGCGGAAACAGGAATTGGAGAGTTAACTTCCGGATTTGAATTTGCTTACAGCAGATTTTTAAATAAATACATCAGCGTTAGAGTACCATTTAAAGGAGGTTTATCCAAAACTGGAGAACTTGATTTCGCAAGAAACAGATCATTCTACGGAGTAGATGTTACGGTTCAGGCAACTCTATTTGGTGACGAGAGTCTGGCTGCTCCTTTTGTATACGCTGGATTTGGTGGAACTAAAGAAGAAAGTGTTGATCTATATACACAAATTCCAGTCGGTGGTGGTGTAAATATCAGGATTGGTCAATGGGGCTTCTTTCAAGTGAAGGCTGAATACAGATCGGATTTAAATACTGATATAGTGCGTAAGAATATGCAGTACGGACTCGGTTTAGTGGCAGTGGTTGGCCCAACAAAAACTACCAAAGAAATCGAAAAGATGCTTTCAGATACAGACGGTGATGGGATAGATGATGATAAAGATAAGTGTCCAGATATTGCTGGTAGGAAGCAATTTGGTGGTTGCCTTGATTCAGATAACGACGGTATCGGTGATGCTGATGATAGTTGTCCAGATGCAATCGGATTGAAGGCGTTGAATGGATGTCCAGACTCCGATATGGATGGAGTGGCTGATATAGTGGACAATTGCCCAAATCTGGCAGGTACTGCTGATGGATGCCCAGATGCGGATAGTGATGGGGTAGCTGATTCGAGTGATAAGTGTCCTGATTTACCTGGCGGAAAAGACACTTCAGGTTGTCCAGAAGATCCAAATAATGATAAAGTAGATGATGCTGTGGTGGCTGTTGATGATCAAATGACTGAGAAAGGAGATAAGAAGATGATGTTGGATTCTGATGGTGATAATTTTACAGATGAAGAAGATGATTGTCCAGATTTGGCTGGTCCTGCAAATGGCTGCCCTGATAAGGATGGAGATGGCACTGCAGATATGTTTGATGCTTGTCCTGATGAAAGTGGTGTATTAGCTGGTTGTCCTGATAGTGATTCTGATGGGATCGCGGATTATAAAGATACTTGTCCTAGTGTAGCCGGATCAGCCCTTAACTTTGGTTGTCCAGAAGTCACAAGTGATGCTGCAAGTTCTAGCACAAATACGATTACTAATAATGGTAACTTCTATAATCCTAATCCTACAAATTCTGATTTTGTTCTGGAAAGAGCGTATAAGTTAATGGAAGATGCAACTAGAACCGTTCAGTTTAAGGTGCTTAGTGATGATTTGACAAGCAGTTCATACAATGCTTTGAATCAGGTTACACAACTAATGATTGCCAATCCAAAGTATCGCATGAAAGTAAGTGGACATACGGATAATAGAGGAGAAGATAGTGTAAATCAACGCCTTTCAGAAAAGAGAGCTAGAACGTGTATTCGTTATTTAAGAGATAGAGGTGTTCCAGAAGTTCAAATGAGTTATATGGGATACGGTGCTAGAGTGCCAATAGCAGATAACGATACTGAATTTGGCCGTAGCCAAAACAGACGAGTTGAGTTTGAATTATTTGTTGTAGACTAGATGAAATCAAAAAATTAATAGCATAGATAGTTTTAATAAAAATAGGCTGTGAACATAGTTCACAGCCTATTTTTATTTGATTACTCTTAGCGTGTTGGTATTGTAGGGGTCGTCTGATATCATGTATACACGTGGAATAATATTTAGATTCTCTTGGTCATAACATATTACATAGATTTCAATTTTATCATATCCCATATTATCTTCTAAAGGTAAAAAATAAGTGTAGTTTGAATCACTTACAGCGTTTTTTTTGTTCCATGTATTAGAAGGAAATGATGGTGATCTGTTAGAACACCCTACATATTCGCCATCTATTTTTGCCGTTACGTATACACCTTCAATACCATGCCTACCGTCTATGGCAATACATAAGAAAGCATTGCTATGTATTTTTCTTAGTTTTCGATTATACTTCCAAATTCTAACGGGTTGCTTATCTTTTGGATGAGGAAATAAATTATTAGCACTCCAATTTAAAGCCGTTTGTTTAAAGCCATTTTTGTATCCTTCGAATTCCAAAATACGGTTAGATGCCATCGGCACTCTAACATATCTTATTGGTGAATTTACTTTAATTTTAGATTGTAAACTGGCCGTATAATTGTAGGTAGTCCAATTGACTAAATCTGATGAAGTTTCGACAGTGTATGTTTCGCCCAATTGTTGTGGTAGTAAATCCTCTTCGTTTTCTACTATTATTCTTAGTTCATCTATCAAATTTTTGTCATTCATATCCACCCGTAGGCATCTGCTGATCGAATCTGTTTCTACTAAGATTTGTTTGTTTACTGCAAAGGCAGTATTCAGATTCTCATCAAATAGATATCTATCCCAGCCTTCATTTTCAATAAATGAATCTTGGTCTAGAAATGCTTTTCTTGCATTTTTCACCGCTTCAATATCAGTCCTTTTACTTCTCTCAATACTCCGTGCCTCAAGGGCATCATTATTTGAACTTAAGACAGTGGATTCATATAAGGTTTCTGCTTCTGGGTTGATTGCTACCTGTTCAAAATTTCCTATCATTTTGTAATAATATGGATCAGCATTAGTACGTCTAGTCATTTTAGTGCGGTATTTTTCAATCGACCGACCGCTAACAGTTTTACCATTAACTTCGAATCCTTTGTATCTCTCTTTAAGATAAATACATGCTTTTCTAGCACGAACAGGCGGCTCCATGATACGAAGTTGCATTTCTTTATCATTATCCTTTTCAAGCAGGTAATCCAAACCAGTGATTGTGAAATCTACTTTTATAGGCGATCCTATATAGTATAGAATAGTGCGAAAGGGAGGGACTTCCAATTCTAAAATTTGACTATAGGGAAAGTAACCGATTATTTTTTCCGTTGGAAGATATGATCTGATTTCTATTCTATTTCCTTCATTTAATCCAATCTCTTCATCAAGTCTAACAGTTACATATTTAGCCTCCCACGACATATTTGTGAGTGTAAGCAAACGCTTTGATTTATTTCCTTTGGACATGGCATTTATACCATAGGATTTGGGTAAGTGGATGGCATTTTTAAGGATCTTTTGATACTCTTGATGCAAAGAATTAATCCTTGCTAATTTTGAGAATTCATCATCCTTCAAGAACCAAGGATTACCGTATATCCGAGGCATATTATAGGTATTGTGATTGAAAACTTGCATGATAAGTTCGTCGCCCCAATTATCTAAAGCGGAAGAAAAGCATACACCTGCAGTATTTGTATTATTTGGATTATATTCTTCTATAATATTACAAGCTCGTTTATTTCTTGCAGTTTCAATATTGCTGCTGTTTATTTCTGTGTATGTTCGATCTAGATAGGAGTTAGAACTATCTGAAACGATTATCTCAATATCAGCCTTTAGAAGTTGTGCCTTCTCAATGATTTGTAGATAGTGATTTGGAAACAATATCTCAAGTTGTTCAAGTTCGGATTCATTATAAGATGGGCTACTTAACATGGTTCCTGGATCTATAGCATAACTCCCTAGACGAAAGCCATATTCTGCTTGCATCCAAATAAAAAAATCCAAATTAGCTAATGTTTGGTTTCCATTCGGGCCCTCAGAGCCATTATTAAGAACAGAATAATATTGAAAACCTACGGTAGTGAATTTGTCAGATTCGACAGGCGATTTGTGACTTTGAGCTTGAAGGCAAAAAGAGCTGAGTAAGCCAAGTAGACAAAAGTAGATTCGAGTCATTTTTTATTGCGATGTTGATCTCAAGGTAATGAATGAAAGCTTTATCTTTGTCCTATGATAAAGTTAAATATTGAAAATAGTTTCAATTTAGAATTGCCAGCAGATCCGTCTACAGAAAATAAGCCTAGACAAGTTGAAAAAGCTTGCTTCTCTTATGTTAATCCAAAAAAGCCAAGCGGAGCTATTCTAGTACATGCCTCCAAGGAAGTAGCAGATATGCTTGGCATCAGCGAATCAGAATTGTTATCTCAGGATTTCGTGGATGTCTTCTCCGGAGCTCGATTACTAGACGGGTCTAAACCATATGCCATGTGCTATGGAGGGCATCAATTTGGGCACTGGGCGGGTCAACTAGGAGACGGTAGAGCCATCAATCTTGGAGAGGTAGTACACAAAGATCATAGATGGGCAATGCAGCTCAAGGGCTCTGGAATGACCCCTTATTCCAGGAGGGCAGATGGATTAGCCGTGTTACGATCTTCCATTAGAGAACATCTTTGTAGTGAAGCCATGTTTCACTTGGGCGTACCCACTACAAGAAGCTTAAGCCTCATGCTATCGGGAGAGGATGTAATGCGCGATATGATGTACGACGGTAACCCTGCTTACGAGAAGGGAGCCATCGTTTGTAGGGTAGCCCAGACTTTTGTTAGATTTGGCAATTTCCAAATACTAGCTAGTAGAGAAGATAAAGAGAATTTACAGAAGCTTACGGATTACACGATCAAATATTTTTATCCTCAAGTCAAGGTAAAAGGTGATGATGCCATTTACCAGTTCTTTGATGAGGTAGTCACCAATACGATGGTTATGCTCATAGAGTGGCAAAGAGTCGGTTTTGTACATGGTGTAATGAATACGGACAATATGTCCATCTTAGGCCTTACTATTGATTATGGACCATATGGCTGGCTGGAACCTTACGAAAAAAACTGGACACCGAATACGACAGATAGAGAGAACAAGAGATACCGCTATGGCAATCAACCTTCAGTTGGTCTTTGGAACCTATTTCAACTTGCAAATTCATTAGCTCTCCTCGTGCAAGATGTAAAACCATTAGAGCAAAGCTTAGAGCGTTTTAAGACGCAATTTGCTTATGGCTACACCAAGATGATGTCTTTAAAACTCGGTTTAGATAAGCAAGAACAAGCTGATTTACTATTGATCAAGAGTTTAGAAGATAATTTATCTTTGGTGGAAACGGATATGACTATATTTTTTCGCATATTGAGTGAGGTGCAAAAAACGGATACTGCTCAAGAAGCGTTTGCAAAGCTTGCTCCTGCTTTTTATGATATCGATCAGCTAAAGGAAACAGAGCTCAAAAAATGGATAGATTGGTTTTATGCATACTTGAGAAGATTAAAACTTGAAGCGCCTACGCATTATGAGCGAAAGATCAAAATGAATATGTATAATCCAAAATTCGTGCTTAGAAATTATATGGCTCAGCTAGCTATTGATGATGCAAAAAAAGGTGATTATGGCTTGATTTCTACTTTTTATGAAATACTAAAAAAGCCGTATCATGAGCAGCCAGAATATGGAAAATGGTTTGCAAAAAGACCAGAGTGGGCGAGAAGTAAGGTGGGTTGTTCCATGTTGTCTTGTAGTTCGTAGGGCGATATATTTATGAACTTATAGATAAATTACTTAAAATAAAATATACCGATATGAGTAGGATGCTAAGTATTTCAACAGTCTTTTTATTGTGGATTTTTATTAGTACATCATCTATATCAGCACACCCTAGATCTAAAAGTTTTGATTTGAAATTAACCTTTGCAGATACTAGTAAACTTGAAGGAAAAATTTTTAACGTTGCTGAGGAAGCTCCCAGGTTTCCTGGGTGTAAGGATACATCTGACTTGCTAGAACGTGATGCTTGTGCTAGAAACAAAATGCTAAGATTTATTTATGGAAATGTCAAATATCCAGCAGAAGCACAAGAAAAAGGAATCGAGGGGATAACCGCAATTAGATTTATCGTAGCCAGCGATGGTTCACTGCATGATTTCGAAATTGTAAGACAAATCGGAGGGGGCTGTGATGATGAAGCTTTGCGTGTTATAAAGTCCATGCCCAACTGGGAGCCAGGTCTTTTCAAGGGCGAACCAGTACATACAAAATACACTGTGCCTATCAAGTTTAAATTGGACAATATGCCTAAAAAAGCGAAGAGGAGTAAAGGCTAAGTTTAACCGAGCTAGTTTGCGATCTTCAAGTAGCAATGATCAATCTCATCCAAACTGAGAATATTTGTAACTTTGATCCTTACCTAATAATCTCTCTATGAAAGCGCTATCTCTTAAGCAAATCAAGGATGAACTCAAGCATCGCGAGCCTACTGAACTTATGCAGCTATGCCTGAGTCTAGCTAAGTTTAAAAAGGAGAATAAAGAGCTATTGACTTACCTTTTATTTGAAGCCGATAATGAATCGGGCTACATCGAGAGCGTAAAGTCTGAGATTACAGAACAGTTTACCCAAATCAATACGAAGAATTATTACTTCATGAAAAAGGGTGCGCGAAAGATACTGACCAACACCAAAAAGTTTATTCGCTATTCTAAAAAGAAGGAGACGGAGATAGAACTGCTCATGCATTTTTGCACAGAGCTCAAAGATTTCAAACCCCGCATCGTGAAGTATCTTGCCGTCAATAATATGTACTATCGACAGATAGATATGATCAAGAAAGCGATTGCTAAATTGCACGAGGATCTCCAGTATGAATATAATTTGGAACTAAAGGAGTTGATAATATGATATTAACTGAAATAGTAAAAAAGTACCTCGATCAATCTGTTCTCTGTTGGCTTGCTACCACAGATGAACAAGGACAACCCAATGTAAGTCCCAAAGAGATATTTACATATCACGAAGATGTGATTTTGATTGCAAATATCGCATCGCCAAATTCTGTTCGCAATATCAAAAAGAATGGTAAGATAGCGTTAAGCTTTATAGACATCCTAGTGCAAAAAGGTTATCAGGTGCACGGTGAAGCGAAAGTATTTAATGATACAGATAATGAGTATTCTCACTATGCGGAGAAACTTAAACCGATGGTTGGAAACAAGTTTAAGATGCATAATATTATTGTAATTGAGCCGTTTAAAGTGAGACCTATCTTAGTTCCGAGTTACCAGTTTTATTCGGATACTACTAGTGATGAGAAGCAGATCGAGGCTGCACGTAAGTTGTATGGACTTTGATTTAATGGTGAATTGTAAATACAGCGCTGGCGTAGACTATGTATGAACGAGATTTATGTGATTACAGGGTTGCCAGGTTTCTAGATTTTTTTTGTTTTGTGGCAGAAATAAAGAAAGTGTGAGATAAGAAAATAAAGGTGCTGATTATTTGATGATTACTCGGTGTAATTGTAATAATAAAAAGTATGCTATTCGAATTTAAAACCTCGTTTTTGACAATACATGACCATATTTACCAACTCACTTTTATATATAGCTTCTTCAGGATTTAGTTTGATAGCTTTCTTTATATGAAAGTATGCCTCTTTATATTTATCTAAATGCGAATAGCATTGAAAAATATTAAAATGTAATTGAGCATTTTCTGGATCAATTTTAATTGCTTTGGTTAAATCCAAGAGACCCTCCTGAAACATACCAAGGTATCCATAACAGGCAGACCTATTATTATAAAGTCTTGATTTAGTGCTGTCAAGTTTAATAGCCTTACTGTAAAATATAATCGCCTCTTGATATAATTTTTCATCTTGTTTTAAATCTCCCTGTAACTCAAGAGAATAAAATGAGTTGCTATCTAAGTCAAGTGATTTATCAAGATAGTATTGTATACTATCTTTATTTAGCCCAATTTTATTAAACAATATGGCTTTCATTAGTATAGCTTTTTCTTCTAATGGGTCAAGGCTAACTGCCTTATTTATTGAGTTCACAGCACTATCAAAATCATTTAGTAAGTAATTGGTGACAGCACAATTATAATAATAAACCCAATTGGGATTTAACTCTATCGCCTTCTTAATATCAATTAGGGAATTGAGATAATCTTTATTTTGTAGATATCCTTGCGAGCGTAAATTTAAGGCAGTGTCGTATTCTTCATCTAAACTGAGTAAATTTGTTAAGATTACGATAGCTTGATTATAATCCTTGTTATCAAAATAAATTTTGGCTAAATCATATAAAGCCTCAATAATATAATCGTTAGGATAACTTTCAATTATGAAATATAAGTCCTCCAAGGCTAAGGAATCATTTCCACGGTCAACGTAAAGTTTACTTCTAAAATATCTTGAGAAAAGATCATAATCATTCAGTACTATTGAGGAGCTGAAGTATTTTATCGCACTATCATATTCCCCATTATTATAGTAGTATTCTCCTTTTAAGGAGTTGAAATAATAATTCTCAGATTCACAAAAAGAAAAATTGTCAATCAATATTTTACCTTCCTCATAATTTCCAGCCGTAAAGTACGTATCTGCAATATTTAAAACTCTTTTGCATTTTATTGAATCATTAGCGTTATCGTCTGAAATGACTTTATCAAACTGCCAATAAGCTCGTTCAATATTGTTAGTTTTTAAGTTAACTAAGCCTAAAACCCAATCAGACAATCTTTGGATGTCTATTTGTATATTACCTTTTTCAATTTCATCTGGAGTAAATGTAATGAAGTCAAGGTCATGCTTGCTTGTTTTAAATTCAATAGATTTATTGATTAATTTAGGAACTACATCTTGTAGATTGTATCTAAAGCATACATCTCCTCCTTCGCAATTATATTCTAAATTTTTAGCCAATCCATAGATAAACAGATCCGCATTATGTTCTTTTGCTAAATTTGAGGCTGCATATTTGGAAGTTGGTGAATCGAGACTATCAATGTATTTTGCAATTATTTTAATATTTGTTTGATTGTCATCCAAACCAGCATTGATACTTTCTTCTATTGATCTCCCTACGCAAGAAGTATTGTCATCATATCGATAATCTTCAAATCTAGAAATAAGTATATTATATTGGTCAGGTATGTTTGGAGCAAAATACATAATATTAGTATTTTCTTCTTTCTCATGGTTATTTTTTACGTTAGTTGCAAAAAATATAATCGATACTGTAATCAGGCTAATTATAAGTATAATAGTGACAAAATAAGTTCTTGTTTTTAAAGGAGTCACAATTTGTCCATTCGCAATTTTGTCGATTAAATCTCCTTTATAAGTTTTTAATTCTTTCTGCGTATAATTTTTACTTTGACTTGTAGTTGAATCGTATTTATCATGGTGATTAAAACATAACCATGCAAGATTATTTTCTTTGTTATTTTCGTTGTTTTTATCAATATGCGCAATTTGCCCACGTTGTTCCTTGAAGTTATTATTTAGACCAGCACAGAGGCAGCAAACTCTTTTGGAGTCCATAAGGACTTGTGTTTCTACGTCTTTAGGGATATACTTTCGACTCAATTGTTCAATTTTTATCTAATTTAACAAAAAAAGCCACACCTAAATGAATAGATGCGACTTTAGTGTTTTTATTAAGATGTGTTAATTTTACATCATTCCCGGCATTCCGCCACCCATACCTGGAGGCATTCCAGCAGGAGCATCATTCGAAGGCTTATCATTTACTACACACTCTGTAGACAAAATCATACCCGCGATTGAAGCCGCATTCTCAATAGCAATACGAGTTACTTTAGTAGGATCAATAACACCAGCTTTTTTAAGA
>Ga0209187_1001285_pt1 | contig 30475 bp, 30 predicted proteins | sample BantaG_FD_187430 | JGI IMG/M metagenome (GOLD analysis project Ga0209187, IMG submission 187430) | Marine algal microbial communities from Bantry Bay, Ireland - BantryBay_4 metaG (SPAdes) (version 2) | ecosystem: Host-associated > Algae > Red algae > Unclassified | place: Bantry Bay, Ireland...
GTGCATTTTAACTGCTGTTGAGTCGTCATTAAACTTTATTAAAAAAATTGAAAAATTTAACAAGGAATTGAGATTACATGGACAGCCAGCAATGAATGTTGGCCTGGGTTTACATATTGGTAACGTTTTAGTGGGTAATATTGGGTCAGATAATAAAAAAGAATTTACTGTTATTGGCGAATCTGTAAATTTGGCTTCGCGTTTAGAACCACTAAATAAATTATATAATTCAAATATAGTGGTTTCTGAAAAAATATATTCTTCACTAAAAAACATTAAGGGCTGGTGTCAACATAAAGGCATCAAGATTAGAGGCTATGATAGTGAAATGGATATTGCAACATATAGCTTAAGAGGTGAGTAATAGGATGGATGAGATTAAAAAAATTATTGAGAATGTTCAGGAAGAATTTAACTTCAAAATTAATGAAGTTGTAGAAACAAATTCGTTTGATAAAGAAATGTATAAAAGATTTTTAAATATGCAGTACCACTTAACGAAAGGGGTTCAAAAACATTTTCTTAGATTAGCAAGTTCAGAGCAAACATATAAATATAAGAAGTTCAGGAAGTGGTTAATTAATTTTGGATTTGAAGAAGAACCACATTACATAATAGCGGCAAAAGATTTAGAAAACCTAGGTTATTCTATCGACAAAGCTCCCCTAGACATAGAATTGTGGTGGCTATATTTCAATCAACATATAGAGACTAGGCCACTTTCAAGAATTGGAGCTACAGCTGTATTAGAGAATATTTCAGGTAAAGCTAGCAACCTAACTGACCAAATGCTAATGAGTGCTGATGGGTTTATTAAGCCAGAAAATACTGTTTTTTTAAAAATACACCGACATGGTCCAAACTTAGATCATGGTACAGAAGTACTAAATGCTATTGAGGGCTGTAACTTTGGACAGCAAGAAATGGATGATGTAGTAAGAGGAGCAGAGGTTGCTTCAACTATATATCTCCGCGCTTTGAGTTGGGTAATTAAAGGGTCTAACTAGTGGTCTAATTATTTTCAGTATTCTACCAGTGTACTATAAAGTCTGATTATTTTACTTCTTTTGATAAATAACTTTAGTCTAGATTAAAAAAATTATAATACAGTTAATATCACAAAATCCCGATTAATAAGAGTAAACCGGGAGTTGTTATGTCTGCTACATCTATATTTCAAAAAACTTACAAAAAAGGTAGTGTTGTCTTTAAACAAGGTGATACTGGTGATTCTGCATTTATTATTGATAGTGGGCGAGTTGAAATATTAGTTGAAGAGGGTAACGGTAAAACAACCTGTGTGGGTGTTTTAGGTGTTGGTGAAATTTTTGGTGAAATGTCTATTATGGATGGCTCACCTAGGAGTGCCACAGCCCGTGCTTTAAACAACTGTCAGTTAAGTGTTGTTAACCGCGACCAATTAGGCCAGCGTATTGAACATGCTGATCCCATTGTGCGTTTACTAATATCCATGTTATTTAGAAGGGTGCGAAATAATAATTTATTAATCGCAGCCGGAACACTGGATAACGACGAAGAAGTCAGTGAAGTTTCTAATTTAATAGATATGACTGCACTTGAAGAAGAAGTGCTTGGCCACTCAGACCCCTCTCATGAATTAACTTCCATTGCGGCCAATAGTGCTGCCATCGACAGAATTCGTTTTGAGTCTGACCTTCTCAGTGCCGTTGAAAATAAAGAGTTTGAATTACATTACCAACCCATTGTGAACCTAGATGATTACTCACTAGCAGGTATGGAGGCTTTAGTTCGTTGGAACTCAGGCACGCGTGGTTTTGTACGCCCAGATATATTTATGAATATCGCAGAAGAAAGCGCCCTTGTTGTGCCCATAGGCCGCTGGGTTTATGAAAATGCCTGTGAAAATTTACGAAAACTAACTGATCAAAAAGAAAAAAGTCATATGATCGCCGATGAATTTTTTATGAGTATTAATATTTCAGGTAAGCAGTTTGCTGACCCACAGTTTTTTAATTATATAGAAGACGCTCCTCGTAAGCGTGGCCTTGACTATAAACGTGTAAAACTAGAAGTAACAGAAAGAATATTTATCCAAGGGCCAGATGTAACCCATTGGTTAACCAAGTGCCGTAATTTAGGTCTGCCTGTAGTGCTTGATGATTTTGGCACAGGGTACTCAAGCCTCAATTACCTAACTAAATTCGATGTAGACCAACTTAAAATTGATAAATCATTTGTAGATAACATTCATGATTCTAATAAAAGCTTCACTATTGCAAAAGCTGTAATTGATATGAGCCAAGGGCTAGGTATTAACTGCGTGTCTGAAGGCATCGAAGAAGAAGTTCAACTTAGGGTGCTACAAGAAATGGGCTGCGCACTAGGGCAGGGCTATTTATTTAGTAAGCCTGTGAGTTTTAACGGGATGTGTGACTTACTAGAAAACTGGGATAAAATTATTGCAGGCCTTGGTTTACAAAAACAAAACAAACTAAAAATAGCAGGTTAAAACAACTTACTAGCTAAGCTTTCCGGTACATTAATTTTTTTCATATCAGGTTTTGATACAAACACATGCACGGTTTTCACCTCAGCACATATACCCCCATTTAAATCTAAAAACTGTGTGTTAAATGTAATAGTGCTATCTGTTTTTTTTACGGGTTTACTTTCAATATTATAATCTTTGCCCAAAATCATGGGCTTTGAGTAGTTGCACTCTGTGTGTTTAATTGGGGCGCCGTGGTTTTTATTATTAAACCACTCATCCCACAAGCCAAATTCTTTATCTAAGTAGTTTTCTATATTTTTATGGGCTAAGTGAAATACGTTCGCAAAATATAAAATTCCGGCAGGGTCTGCCAGGTCAAAAGTAATTTTAGTTAACATCTCTTATTTGCCCTTGAGGAGTGGTTTGTGGTTTTTTATATTTCCATAAAAAATGTAACATATGTTGCGGGCTAATTTTACAAATATTTCCAATCATAGATTTAAAAGTATAAAAACGGGTTTTATTAAACGGAAAGTGATCTAAAATTACGCTGTCTTCCAAGCGATTGAAAAAATAATCTAAAATAAATGAAATTAAAATTAAATCATCGATAACACCCACGACCGGTATAACATCAGGGATAATATCAAGGGGTGAAATAATTAAAAAAGTACTTACAGCAATCACCCAACGGTCGCGAGTTGGTATTCTACGATCGAGCCATACGTTTTTTATACAACCGAAAAATTGGCTGATCATGCCGGATTTTTGTTCAACTTTATTCACGAGTGTTCTCCTGTTTGAAAAGGAATTTCTGCCAAAAGGCTATACATGTAATATGTGCATTATTCCTTAAAACTCAAGCCTAGGGCTGAAAGTTATTTGGATTTACACAGTAATTTGAGCTCAAATAGGTTTAAACAATACCTTAGAACAAATAAAAGCAAAATTTAAACATAAGTACATGTAATTACTAGGTTATTTTTAAATAACAAGGCCTTGACTAAATTTGCTATATAATTGATATATCCTTTATATGGATATTAAATATTATAGCTCTAAGGACTTCCCCTCCTACCTACCAAAGTTAAATGCTTTATATGATGATTTATTCACAGGCGGTAAGGGCTTTCGTTCAAAGCTAGTTCAAAAAGTTTCTTCGCACTTAAATTTAAGTGATGAAAAAGTAAAGCTACTTTGCCAAACCATAGAGTTCATCCATAACGCTTCACTTTTACATGATGATTTAATCGACCGTTCAGAGCTTAGGCGCAGTAAACCGGCAGCATGGCTTAAGTACACTCCAGAGTACGCCGTACTTGCCGGTGATTATTTATTAGCCCGAGTAATGGTTAACCTATCTTCAAACGGTAATATTAAATTAATTGAATACACGGCCAATGTGATTTCTGATTTACTAGAAGGCGAGTGGATACAAGACTCCCTAATTTTTGATTGGGGTGTATCACTAGAGCAACTCAGTAAAGTGCATAACTTAAAAACAAGTTCACTTTTTAAATGGTGTTTACGTTCCCCATTTATTGCTGGTGAAATTTACGATGAAAGGTTGCATGAGCTCCTAGAGGAAATGGGCTCAATACTTGGTGCCCTTTTTCAAAGAAGCGACGACCTCCTAGACTTCGGCATCAGAAACGATGAACAAAAAATTGTGTTAAGTGATTTAAAATCAGGTTACTTAAACTCCTTTGGTTCACAAATCATGAAAGATCTATCTACCAAAGAAAAAGAGCTTTTTAAAACCTGCCAAAGCTTACTAGAGGTAAAGCGCTTAGTAGGTGAAGATAACTTTGAAAAAAAGTTATCAAGCTTTGATTCAGACAATCAAAAATTAATTGATTTATACTCGCACCTTTTAAAAGAGGTTTGTCGAATAGCAAAAGATGAAGGCGTACTGAATAAAAACCTTAGTCCATTGGCCCACCTAATGTACTGGAGGACTAAGCCTTGAGTGCAGAGTTTGTAACCATCGCCAAAAACCACAAAGACTTTAAAAATTATATGCTAGGGAAAGTTCCGGGCAATGAAAATTTAATTTCAGTCCCAGTTAAGGCCTTTAATACGGACCTTGATAAAGACCAAATGACCTTTCAATTAATTGATAAAAACAAAGTTAATTCACCCAAGTTTTCAGTTTTATCGACTCAGCTTATGCGCCTTAAGTGGTTAACACTCACTTTGACTCCAGTAATTTGTGCTTTTGCTTACCTTGAAAACTTAGGCTTTAACTTTAATTTATTTAATATGGCCTTAGTTTGTATAACAATTTTATTTGCTCACGCCTCCATTTTTATACTCAATGATTTTTATGACCATTTGTTTGGCATTGATAGCTTACGACCCAAAGGCGGCACTCGTGTTATTCAAAAAGCCTGGCTTGAGGCCTCAAGTGTTAGAACACTAGGCTTTGTATTTTTAGCCCTAGCTGCGAGTATTGGCTTGTACCTATCTTATATATACGACTGGAAGTTATTAATTCTAGGTGGCATAGGGGTTTCTATAGGCTGGGCTTATAGTTACTTTAGCAAATATAAAAGTTTTATTGGGCTAAATGCATTTATTATTAATATGTTCATGGGGCCTTTTTTAGTACTGGGCTTTTCCATGGGTATTGCTAAATATTACAATACAAGCCTGCTTGTGATGGGTTTATTGTTTGGCTTAATGGCTTATTTATGTATCGGCTTTCGACATATTGAAAATTTATATTTAAGTAATAAAAAAATGGGCACATCCATTGTTGAGTATTTAGGTTTTGATAAAGCTAGGGTGTTTTTATTATGTTTATTGTTTATGGTGCCTGTGATTTATATTTATCTTTGCTTCAGTATTAGTTTTCAGGGTTTTGTGACTAAAACCATTTTGTTGTTTGTTCCAATTATGTCTTATTTATTAATTGTTAAAACCACTTACCAGTTAAAATCAAGTATGGGTTCAACTATTGTGAGCTTGCGCAACCTAGCAGCCATGCTGCATATTATTACAGGGCTGGCACTTACGGCCTTTTTTCTTATTAAATGATACAGTTTTTAGCGGGCACTGAAAGTAGCTCTTGCAGTTCCACTAGGTTGGTGAAGAGCTCTGATCTTGCAGGTATTCAAATTGTAAATTCACTAGATGATATTAATGGTGTGCACCTCTGGGTGTATAACGAAATGTTAAGTTTAGCCGACAAAGAAAATACTAAAGTATTACCCGTTGCCGTAGATTTTTTAAAACCAATTTTAAAAAAAAGGTTACTGAGTTCACGAATTAAATCAGAGTTATTAAATAAAACTTTAGGTAAAAAGCATGGGTATAAAACGGTTTTAGATGCCACAGCTGGTATGGGCGTAGACAGCATGATTTTTGCTTCCTTAGGTTTAGATGTAATAGCCTTTGAAAAATCTGCAGCCATATATTTACTATTAAAAGACGGTTTAAATAGAGCCTTTAAAGATGAAAGCTTGGCAAGTATTTCTGAAAAGGTAAATTTACAGTTCGCTGACAGTTTAAGCTTTACCGGTGAAGTTGATGTTATTTATATCGACTTTATGTTCAGTAAAGCTGATAAAAAAGCGAAGTCTAAAAAAAATATGGAAATATTTAAAAAAATAACCTCTATTCCTAGTGATGCCGGGGTTACAGAGAGTTTTACCCAGTATTTAGGTTTTAAGTTTAAAAGGCTGGTATTTAAGCGCCCACTTAAGGTTGAGGTCCTGCGTATAGGTAATTTTTCACACTCTGTAGTAGGTAAGGCTATTCGTTATGATATTTACTTGCCTTGATCAGCTCAGATTTATAGAATTAATAAATATATGTTTGCACAAATGAAAGTATATCTAATTATATCTTTTTGGTTACTCCTGGTTTATTTCTTGGGGGTTAGGCGCTATTCATTGTTTTTTCAAAATTTATTCAATGGTCGCCTTATCAGAAGTGGAATAAAAACAATTTCACATAGTAGCATTAAATCTTTTTTCTCCGGTACAATGATAGCTTTTTTAATACAGTCTCCGTTTGGTGCCATTAATCATATTAAAAGTTATGGTCAATCAGGCTTAGTAAGCTTTAAGCAAATGGGTATGTTTATATCGGGCAGTAAGCTTGTTTCTTCATTAGCCCTACTATTACTTTTATGTGTCCCAAGTATTCCTAAAAAAATTGTGATAGGCACATTACTACTTAGTTTTTTTATTAAGGTGTTTTTACCAAAAGTAAGGTTTTGGCTGGTCGACTTACTACTACTTTCTAGTGTTATGGTATTAGCTATTTATGAGTTAAATTTTGCCAGTGCTTTTGTGTATTCTAATTTTTCACACCTAGCTACCCCCGCTGTAGTTTTTGCCTTAGGTTTACTATTAACATTAGTTTTTAAATCGTATTTATTCTCAGGCTTTGTGTTTTTCTTAGTGTTAGCCAGGTCAGTGGCTATCGATAACTATTATTTGTACATTATTGGCGCTCATTTAGCCTTGGCGCTGTACTTTTTATTGTCATCAGTTAGGTATAAAGGTTTTATAAAAAAAGTGTTTTTTAATAAGTTAGTTGCAACACTTGTAGCCTCGTTTTTAGTTTATAAATTTCATATACAATTGTTAGTCCTGGTCGAGATTTTACTAGGCAAGCTTGTAAGTACTACTATATTTAATAATTCCTTAGAGTCAGGCGGAGATGTTTTTGATACCTTCAATTTATGGGTAGATATGAAGCTCAGTTACTCGCCGGCGAATATTATTTATTTTTCATCATTAAATTTATTTTTTGTAATGCTATTTGCATTTGTAAACTCAGTTTTAACTTTCGTAGCTAATATAGTATTTAAAAAAGTTGATATTAATAAGCCTAAGCAAATGCAAAATTTAATTTTCCCAAGCAATACTCAGTTTAATTCGCCTTATTTATACGTTGATCATTTCAGGCAAGAGTCTAAAAAAATGGCTGCCATGCTTGAAAATATTATCAATATTGCCCTAGACGAAGAGCTCCATAAAGATACAGAGGCCTTATTAAGGGCTAAAAAATACAATTTAATTTTAGAGCGGGTAAGGGTAGAAACCCGTGACTACAGCGAAAAGTCCCTTAAAAAAATACGCATCCCATACACTAACCAAGAAAACTTACATCTGTTACAAATAACAGAGGTCATAGAGAAAATATCTGGGCAGTCATTAAATTTATTAAACGTTAAAGGCAAAAAGCTTTTTACAAAAGAAGAGAGGGCTTATGTAAGCGTGATTTCAAATAACTACGATCATATATTTGAATCTTTTATGGCTAATAGCCCTTCCATATATCCCACAAAAATAGAATCTATAAAAGAAACAACAGAAATAAGCACAGTACTAGATGAAATAAATATAAGCGTACTAGAGCTGGCCACAATCCTAAAAAACATTAACAAGCTAAGAAAAAGAACATCGTCTTAAACTCAAAGAAGGCTCTTCGTTCTGGATGACGCTTGTTCGCAGCAAAGCACTGTTTTATTTCATAATTTAGTGTATTAGTTTTGAAGTTGGTGTGCTCATGTTTTTTAAATCGTAATAAGCCACTTTTAATTCAACGGGAGAGTTTTCTTCGCCGTTGAGCGAGTAGTAACGTCTAATGTCGTTTAAAGCTTCTTTATGTAGGTTTAATTTTTTGTGTACAAGAGCTCTATTGTGTAAGTACTTTAAGTTAGAAGAGTCTAAAGCAAGTAAGATGTCTAAAGTTGTTTTAGCATAGCCAAATTGTTTTTTTAGGTTAAAAATATTTAGTAAGTAGTTTAAATATTTTTTTATAATATTTTTAGCAGGTATAATGTCAAAGCAATCAGTTGGTATATTGTCATTGCTTTTGTTTAACTCAAGTAGTGCCTCACACATTTTCTTTTCACTAATCTCTGTAGCGTTGGCTGTAATATCTAAATATGTAGGCTCGTTACCTTTAACCCACTTTAAAATATTATCTTGCTTAGAGTTTATTAAATAAATTGGCAGTTCAATGTTTTGAGCTAAGTGAACATATATTAATGAAATAATAAATGAGCAACCTTGCTTGGTTTCAATTGTATAAGGCAGCTGCCAATCATTTTGATCAATAGTTTTACCAGACAAAGCCGAAATCAAAAAGTGTTTTTCATTAAACACATAGTCGCTTAAAATAGTTTGGCGGTCAGTTTCAGTTAAATTTTCAGTTCTTGTTTGAAGCTCATAACCCATAAAGTTTAGCTTTCTAAGTGTATTATTGGAGTCGTCTTCACCAAAAATTAATGAGTGGATGTCTAAAATAACAGGTATCAAAGAATTTGGGTCTGAAACCGTAAGTAGCTCGAGGTCCACATTTAGCTTATCCCAGCGTAATTTTTGATTTACATCCATATACTTAAATTATTGATACCTAGACTAAAGATCAAGAAAAATAGCCAGATATCAACTCTTTAGTCTAGGTAAGAGGGGGTATTTTGTCCTATTTATAGGGCATGTTTATAACTTTGTGGATAAGTAGATTATAAATTTTTTAAATGGTGTTGAAAGCGTTTTGAGTTTTAAGAATTACAGAAGTACAATAATTTATGTCTAAAAAAGAAGAATATTTATTAAGCAAAATTGCTGACCTAGAGCAGCAATTAGTCGATAGAAATAATGAGCTAGCTGTATTCAGGGGTGAGTTAAATAAAACCAATGAAAAGCTCAGCCTTTTACTTAGTAAGCTTAAAAACGAGCTGAAATACTCCCAAGAGCTTCAACGCTATTTAATTCCCACGGAGTTTCCAAGTATTCCAAGCTTTGAGTTCAGTTCAAAATATATTGCCGGTGAAAAAGAAGGTGGAGATTATTTTGATATTTTTCCGCATGATGACAAATCTAAATTTGGAATATTAATGGCAAGTTGCTCAGGTTATATGTTGTCGGCTTTATTAATGTCGACTTTGCTTAAAATTTCTAGCCTAATGGAAACTAAAAAAAATCCTAATCCAAATCAAGCAGTTAAAGCAATTTTAGCAGATCTGCAAAAAAATATGGGGCCAGAACAAAACGTAGATTTAATGTACAGTGTTTTTGATAGAAAAAAGTTTGAATTAAATTATGTTTGTATGGGAGATATGATTGCAGTGGTGCAAAGAGCGTCAGATCAAAAAATAATTCCATTTGAGGAAAAAATGCCAGCCATCACCACTGAGTTTGATGGCGATCTAAAAGTGGGGCACTCACAGATAAACCCAAATGATAGGCTAGTTTTTGCAACCAAAGGGTGTTACCTCGTCCAAGGTCATGATCATGAGCAGTATGGCAAAGCAAGATTTTTACAATCCATTGTAAATGCACCTAGTCGTGGCGTTCACAAGCTGCGTAATAAAATTTGTTTCGACATAGATAGTTATCAAAATTCTGAAAGACCAGACAGAGACATGACAGTTGTTATTGCAGAGGTCAAAGATCGAGTGATTAAGCTAGCCTAACAAGTCCTTATTTGTTAGGATGTTCGAACATTAACAATTTAATAATATGGAGTAATGCGAATGGCTCAAACTTATGATGGCGCTGTAGATAAAGGCTTAGAGGGCGTAATAGCCTGTACAACTGAAATTTCTTATATAATCGATGCGAATCTTACTTATCGTGGATACACAATTGAAGACTTAGCTGCAAATTCTAGTTTTGAAGAAGTTTTATTTTTACTTTGGAATAATAAATTGCCTAATGAGTCTGAGTTAGGTGCTCTGAAAAAAGATATAGATGAGAACATTGGTTTTACTGACGAGCAGTTAAAAAACTTAAAAGCTTTACCAAATAAAAATATTCACCCAATGGCGTGGCTAAGAACAGCTGTTTCAATGTTAGCCTTATGGGACCCTGAATCTCAGGACGACTCTCCAGAAGCAATTAATAGAGTGTCATTGAGGTTAGTAGCTAAAATGGGTGGCTTAGTAGCTTACCTTGAAAGGCTAAGGCAAGGTAAAGATTATATCGCTCCAAAGGCTGGCCAATCTGTAGCCTGGAACTTCTTACATATGTTAAATGGTTCTGAGCCTGACGCTGATATGGTTAAGGTTATGGACACTTGTTTAATTTTACATGCTGACCATGAGTTAAACTGTTCTGCTTTTGCCTCGCGTGTAACGGCCTCATCATTAAGTGATGTTTACTCAGCTGTTGTAAGTGCAATCTCTGCTTTAAAAGGGCCATTACATGGTGGCGCCAATGAGCAAGTTATGCGAACTCTTAAGGAAATCGGCACAGTTGACAATGCAAAAACTTGGATTGAAAATGCATTAGCTAATAAAGAAAAAATTATGGGTATTGGCCACCGAGTTTATAAAAACGGAGACCCAAGAGCTAAAATTCTTCGCGGCATGAGTGAGCTTTTAACCAAAAAGTCTGGTGAGCCACAGTTGTACGAAATGTCTCGAGTTATTGAAGATACAGTAAAAGAAGCTAAAGGCTTACTGCCAAATGTTGATTTTTACTCAGCGACTGTTTACTACAGCATGGGTATACCACTTGATTTATACACGCCGATTTTTGCAACTTCACGTGTAGCCGGTTGGTTAGCACATATTCGTGAGCAGTACTCTAAAAACAGAATCTACAGACCAAGAGGCGAGTGGACTGGAAAATCAGGCTTAAAGTGGAGCCCAATGAATGCAAGATAGTTCATTTAAAAATTAAAATTCCAAAGGCCTTTGTCTAGCTAGACAAAGGCCTTTTTTTATAATTCTAGTATAAAAAATAAAATCTCAAGTTATTGATGATATGTATTATAATAGCTAATAGACCCTAGTCCAAAAAGCTTTGTAGTGGCCAATATTTATTAATATAAAGCCCTGGGTTTGCCGATAAATTAACATGAGCAAAAGAATATTAATAGGATCGATAGCATGTAACTTTGGTGAGCAACTTATTGAGGAGTTTTCCGAAGAATCAATTTTTACTTTAGTGTACGAAACCAATATGGATGAAGTTGTACGCATGATTCATGAAGAAAATTTTTCAGCCTGTGTGATAAATTTTGATGATATTACACCAGTAGAATTTGAATCCTGTTCCAGGATTGTTGAAAACTTGCCACATATGCCAATTTTAATTTTAGGTAATAAAAATGAGTTTACTCAGAGCTTAACGGCTGAAAAAAATAGAGTTCACTTTATGGGAAAGCCAGCTTCGTGCCCACAGGTACGAGCATTTATTTCAAAGCTTTTACTAGCTAAAGAACTACCAGCTCAAAAATATAAAAGATTTAAAACTGATCAAGAAGCCGAAGTAGAGAAAATTGAAGACGGTATTACTTTTTTAGCCTCTGTAAAAAATCTATCTATGGGCGGTGCGTTTTGCACTTTAGCTGATGAGAATAGAGTTTCTATAGGCTCTTTAATTAGATTAAATGTACACAATGAAGACTCGCAACGAAAAACACTGAACGCCAAAGTAATTTGGACAAAAAACAGTGATGAGGAAGAAAATAGAATATTTGCCTTTGGTTTAGAGTTCATTAATCAAAATGAAAATCTAGCAAAATGAATTCATTAAGTCATCAAATTAACTCGCAAGGTATTTGTGAGATTATTTTTTTAAATCAAAATAAAAACAGCTTTAGCCCAGCCGCTGCATCAGAACTTAAAAGCATAATTGAAACCGCTGTAAATGATAAAAAAGTAAAAGCGTTATTATTTTTATCAGGAAACAAAAAGTTTTTCTGTGCTGGTGGTGATTTAAAATTTTATAGCTCCTTACCTGATAAAAAGCCTGGAATTGAAGCGAACAAAAAAATTTCACAAGTATTAAATTTATTAGCAGAGGCGCCAATACCTACGGCTGTTTGTGTTAATGGCTTATGTATAGGTGGCGGCGTAGAGCTCATATCCTGTTTTGATTATGTTGTTACCGGTAATGCCAGTTTGTTTTCGCTATGGCAAAGGAAAATAGGCTTAAGCTATGGTTGGTCAGGTGGCGGTAAATTACTTAAAAGGCTCGATATTAAAAGTCTCCATCGAAAATTTATTGATACATGTACGATCTCTAGCTATGAAGCTTTGTCCTTAAATTTAGTAGATAAGATAGTTCCTGATTTTAAACTAAAAAGCACTGCAATAGACTGGCTATTAAGGGCCGGATCGTTACCAAAGCAGCCATTAGAGTTATGCAAAAACAATTCAATTAAAAATAATGAGCAATCCGCTTTTGAAGACCTATGGCTACAAGAAGACCACAAGGCAGCCTTAAATAAATTCAATGCTAAGAGTTAATCTTTAAAAAACTAATTATATATTTACCACCCTGAGTGCATATGAAGTGTAGTTCTGTCATCGTGAGTACGTACGGAGTGTAGGCCAGTCATACTGAGCGTGCAACAGTCATCCAGATTGTTTACCCGTCATCTATAGGCGTAGCTGTGGGATCTATGTCGTATAAAGGCAGTAATAGAACGAAGAAGATCCCACGCTTTGCTCTGGATGACATTTATACAGCGAAGGCTTTAAGCCATTTCGTAAAATTCATTAAAGGCTTTAGATATACCAGTGAAAACTTTCCCGGGAGTACTATCATACATATACGCTGGAGTAGTAATAACTTTATTTAGGCGATCTGTAACAAAATCATCCACTTCGCAATTTTCGTGAATGGCCCCTGTTTTTTCAATTTCAGCAGCAGTTTCAGAGTCGTTACCAATAGTGACACTCACCCCTTCTTTACCAAGAGCTTTGGCTATTAGTGTCGGGGCAATGCAAATTGCTAAAATAGGTTTTGAATCGCTATGGAATAATTGAATTGTCTTATCGAGGTTATAATGAACTTTCCCGCTTGACCCTTTGGCTGCCCATTCACATAAGTACTTTGCTACACCAAAACCACCGGGTATAACTAGGCCATCATATTTTGATGGGTCTAGCTCTGCTAAGGGTTTAGTTTTGCCGCGTGTAATACGTGAAGACTCCACAAGTAAGTTTCGCTGTGAGCCTTCAGACTGATCGCTGTGATTTACTGAAGCGATATTTACATCAGGAGCAAAAACATCATAAGAACAGCCTTTTTGATCAAGGCATATAAGAGTGCTAACAGACTCCGTAATCTCAGCCCCATCTAAAAAACCACAACCAGATAATATAACCGCAAAATTTTTCATTCCTATTTTTTATAACCAAAGTTGTTGGAGTTCAAGCCTCGGCTAAGTATTTCTAAACCATGAGGAAAAAAATATTCACAAAGTGCTCAAACAGCTGCCCTCCGGGCAGAACTGCGCGCTTTGTAATTATTTTCTCCCTCAAGCTTTAGAAAACAAGCAAGGTCTAGAAATAAAAACCAGTTAAAATAATACTCAGAAAGGCGTTAGCGGTAACAAGGCGAAGAAGATCCCACGCTCCGCTCTGGATGACGGTATGAATTACGGGGCGCCATAATCGCGGAGGACTGAGCACTGCTTAATATAGTAATCCCTTTCTGGGCCATCAAAGAAGCGGCTAATGCAGGAGCTAAACGTGCCATTTAAAAAAGAACCATTAGTCATATATATACGGTCCACTGAAAACTCAGTTGGGTCTGTTTTATTTACGTACTCATGAACTATAAATTGAATTCGGGTCCCTCTAAATTTACATGGATTATCTTTATGGCAACCCATTTTCTTTTGTATACTGTTGGGGTAAGGGATATATGCGTCGTCAATTTTTAAGTTATAAATCTTAAGTTTTGAATCATTCTTTAAGGAAAAATTATTATTTATGAGGCTATTTGTGGCAACACCTTTCAGTAAGCTCAAATTAGAGCTTTTTAATATCGAAGCGTCTTTAGTCAGTGTCACTTTTTGCTCACTGACTTCTTCAGTGGAGTTGCCGTCTTCATCAAAGCTTGTGATGGTCTCTAATAAAGTGACTATGTATTGGTCTGGTTCATCGATCACTTCTAAAATTTCATTTTCAACGGTGCCGCTAATTTTAGGGTCAGTCAGCTCGATTTGGTAATTGTCTTCATATTTAACAAACTGATTTGTTTTAATATCGCTTGGGTCATGGTTTTTAGTGGCTTGAACAATAGCTTTATTAACCGCCTCCAAAGAGTACTCGACTTTTAAATCATCATTTGACCCTGTTTCCTCACAAGCGGTGAATGAATATACTGAAAAGAAAACCACAGAAAAAAATGAAATAGCACCAAAGGCTTTTTTCATTAAGCTATATCCCATCCCCATACCCAAAGTGGTAAGGGAAATACTGCGAGTAAAGAAGCCTTCAGCTCGTCATCAATATTGTTTAAAATATCAGGGTTAATAGGGCCCCATACTAATCGGGTTAATGCCTGCTCATTGGGTAACTGATAGTTTTTTGACTTATAGCGAATAAAAATTTCATTACCTTGATTAAAGGTTTGTAAATGGTACTCGCCTTGCACTCGCGCCCAGCGTAGTATTTTTGAGTGAATACTCTGTAAATTTAATATTTTAATATAACCAAGTGTTCTAGTTGTATGTTTGGCATCAAATGTGTCTTTTAAATTTTTAACTAAGTTAATAGCTGTGCTCGAGGTAATTACCTCAATGGTATTTTGTTTTTTTAAAATATGAGAAAAAAGCTGTGTTAGGTGTTCAACCCCACCGCCCCATTCGTGAATAACATTTTTTAAATCAACACCTCTGCCTTGTATGGCATAGGCAAGCAACTCATTAGTTTTACTCCAAAGGCTAAACACATTAGATTTCGGTATTTTTAAGTAGGAGTTTATTTCTTTATTTGATCTTAAACTGCCAACTAAATGCTTTGAAAATAATTTCTGAATGGGTTCGGCATTAATTTTTGGGTCATCGCTAAATTTATAGTCAGGGTTAATGATTACTGGTGTAGGTTTGCTTTTAATTTGTACATGCTCTTCGCTGCCAGCCAGTTCAAAGCCTAAATCGGTGTAAAACTTATCAAGGTCAGACCACAGTAAACAAATATCACATTTGTCAGCAGTGGCTTTTGCAATAAGCTCTTCAACTAGTTTTTTTGCTAAACCTTTTCGTTGGTGATCTTTGTCAGTAACAACGCTGCCAATAATTGCAGTTTTAAATATACCGGCAGGTGTTTTGATCATCAAATATTTCAAGAGTGCGTGAGATAAAATTTTACCTTCATCTTCAATAAACTTAATATTATTAATATTAAATCCTGAAAAAGCTATAGGATACTCTTTATCCATTGACCAATTCACTTCGGATCGTAGCTGTGAATTTAAAAAGGAGATAACTTTATTAAGTTCTAATTTACTAGGACTCTTTACTTTCATTATTAATTCCTTAGTCTGATAAATGTAAAAAACATTGGGCAGACGGTAAATACTTACAAGCATAATAGCTCTATATTATTTTAATAAAAAACTGCTAATAAGAGTATTTAAAGTGGGCAGATATGTGCCTTAGTAGAGCATTTTATAATAGATAATTCTTTAGATGAGCTAGGTTAGTTATAGAGGTGGGAGAGTTTGAATTTTAATACCCAGACAATCATCGAGCTCATCGTATTTACATGACAAAAATTAAGCCCGATGCTATTAATATTACTGAATAAATTAAAAATTTGAGGCATTTATGTTTAAATCAATTTTAGAAAGTTTTCGTTACGTGGGACTAATGTTTCCGGTCGCTTTTTTAAGGATTTATGTTGGATACAAGTTTTTAGTATCTGGCTTAGATAAATTAAATTCAGAATATTTAGTACATCCGTTAATGGCAGCTAAAATCACAGAGTGGCTTCCGTATAGTTCTGCGCCTGATTGGTATAAAAATTGGCTAGAAGTGGATATAATTCCAAATGACAACTGGAAAATATTAGCTTTTATTGTAACTTACCTGGAAATTGCAGTGGGTATTAGTTTTATAATTGGTTTATTAATTAGACCTATGGCAATACTTGGCATGTTGTTGATGTTTCATTATATTTTAGCTCAAGGTTTAGGGCTTGTTCCGTATTATCAGTTGCAAATATTTATATTTTTTATTTTATTTTGGTTGGGTGCTGGTCGATGTGTAGGTTTAGACTATTACTTCTATAAAAGGCAAAGAGGGTATTTGTGGTAGCAACGAACAAAAAAATATTTTTCATAATAATATTTTTTATTTCTGTACTACTAATATTTTTTGCAAAAAACAAAAATTTTAGTAATGAAAACAGCTTAAAGGTTTATTCTTACTCAAGCTTTTCCTCAGGTGCGGGGGCTGCATTAGCAGAAATTTTTGAAAAAGAAAATAATATTAAAATTAATTTTATAAGCTCTGATAGCGCCTTAATTATGTTAACTAAGTTTAAGCAAGATAAGGCTGGGGCAGATTTATTTATTGGCTTAGACCAATTTACTAAAATAAATGCTTTAAATGAAATTAAGTGGAAGCCATCAAGCATTAATTTTGACTCTAGTTATTTTAACATTTTTGCCAGTGGAAAGTATTTAGTTCCTTATAATTGGTCGCCAATGACATTTATATACAGAGATGGTGAAGTTAAGCCACCAACAAGCTGGCAAGACCTAGCTGACAACGATTATAAAATCTCAGTTCCTGACCCACGTACAAGCTCACCTGGGAATGTTTTTTTATACTGGCTTGTGGAGTCATTTAAAAATCGCTTTGGCATAGCTAGTAATAATTTAAAAAACAAGGTTACGCACTGGGCGCCTTCTTGGTCATCTTCATATGGGCTATTTACTAAAAAAAATACCAATTTAACTTTTAGCTATTTAACTTCAATTGCTTATCATTTAAAAAATGGAGAAAATAATTATAAGGCAGCATCATTTTCAACGGGGCATCCTTATCATGTTGAGTTTGTTGGCATCCCAGAGTCATGTACTAAATGTGACTTAGCAAAAAAATTCATGGACTTAATGCTATCAGAGCAGGGCCAAAAAATAATTATGGAAAAAAACATAATGTTTCCAGTTAAAAAAGAGGTTATGTCAGGAACAGTATTTGCTGATATTAAGCAAATCCCGTTATTACCAAGCTCTGGTATAAAATCATATAATTCTAATAAACAAAATTTGATCACTGTTTGGAAAAAAGTTTTTAGCGAGACTAAATGATTTTATTAATAGTACTTTTTTTATTATCACCATATATAATTTTAGTAGCTAAATTTCCGTCATTAAATCTAATAAACATAACAGAATTTATATCAGTTTTTCAGTTTACAACTAAACAAGCCCTTCTAAGTGCAGTTATATCAACTGGCCTGGGATTATTAGTAGGACTGAGTTTGGCTGCAGTTAAAAATAAAAAAAAATATAGGTTATATGAGCTTATTTGTTATATACCTTGCTTTGTTCCGGTAATATTTATTGTTTTTTCATTTCTAAATATTTCTCAGTTGCTCAAATTTTCCATTAGTGGGTTATTTGGAATAGTAACCATGCATTCAATAATCAATATAGGCTTAGTCGGAGTTTTGTACTCAAAGGTTATATTGAGTAAATCCTCACTTTCTAATCAGTTAAGCTTAGTGCAAGGCGGATCTACATTTAACTATATAGCAAAGGTTTTAATACCTTTAACTGCCAAAGATATAATGTTTATTTTTTCATCTATATTTTTATTTTGTTTTACAAGCTTTTCCATCCCACTCATTATTGGTGGGGTAAGGTCTACAACATTAGAGCTTCTGATTTATGAAAAGTTAATTATTAGCAATAGTGTAGAGCAAGCTGTGGTTATTGCTTTAATTCAATTTATATTCCTATTAGGCATTATGCTAGTGGTTAACAGGATTGATTTAAAAAATACAAAACTATCCTCACAGCAGAACTCATACTTTTCTTTCAAAGGTTTCTTAATTATACCCATGGTTATTTCGTTAGTTTTAGCTTTGGGTTTATTTATTAACCTAAACTTAAGTTTGTTAAGTGTGTTTAATGCAGAAATAATTTTGTACAGTTTATTTATTGCACTCATCGCTGGTTATACCATGTTTATGTTCTGCCAATTATTATTTTCTCTACTGCCATCAAGGTTTCTTGAAAAGTTTTTATTATCGTACTCCAGTCCCAGTACTGTTTTAGTGGGTCTGTCTTTCGTGATATTATTTAATCATAATTCAGATATTAAGTTTTTAAGTATTTTTTTGATATACATAATACTCTTCATTCCCTTTTTGTATAAAATGTTTATACAGTCGTATTTAGGGGAGTTAATCCCAGTTTTAAAGCTGTCTAAAGTTATGGGTGCGAATGCTTTATTAAAGTTTAAAATGATAAGCTTTCCGTTAAGTTATAATTTGTGCTTATTTATAGCTTTTTTGACTTCAGTGTGGGTGATGGGTGATTATGCTGTAAGTTCCTTGGTGTTTGATTCGAGCTCAACATTGGCATTGAGTGCTAAAAATTATATGAGATCATATAAAATGAATGAGGCAACAAATGTAATTATACTTATGCTAATATGTGAACTAATAATTTTTTTAATTTACAAAGGTCTATTAAATGTCGGTAATAAAAAATCTTAAGTTTAAACTAGATAGCTTTGAATTATCAATTCCTGAATGGGAAATACCAGACAAGGGCTTATCAATTTTAACAGGTGAAAGTGGGAGTGGTAAAAGCACTCTCTTAGATATATTAGTGGGCTTCAGAAAGTGTAAGGGTATGAGTTGGAATTTTTTAGGTATTGACTACTCAAACATTAAAATTGAGGATAAAAAAATTGGTTTAGTCCTACAAAAGGGGGAGTTGTTTCCGCATCTAAATGTGAGGCAATGTATTAAATTTGCAGCTTTAGCTCGTGATAATAAAAATTATTTAACAGAATCTGAAAGTTTTTTAAAGGAGTTAAAGTTAGATAAGGAAATTTTGCTACAAAAAACACCAACATTATCAGGTGGTGAAAAACAACGAGTTGCACTTTTATGTGCATTAATCGGGAGGCCTAAAATTTTACTTTTGGATGAGGCTTTTTCAGCATTAGACATTGAAAATAAAGAATCTGCATTAGGCTTGGTCAATAGATTTTGTTTAACCAATAATATTCCTGCCCTACTGGTTACACATGACGTATCGTTAATATCCAGGTTCAATTCTCATTTTAAATTACAAGACGGGTCGATAGTTTAATTTTTTGCTGTAAACATAGTGAGAAATAGTGTTATGGTTATCCATCTAAAATTATTTATATAAAACTTTAAGGAGTAAGAGTGGATTTTTTAAATGATAAAAGTGCTTTAGTTGAAAAAGGGATGGATTTCATAATGGCATATGGCCCAAAAGTTGTGGGTGCAATAGTTGTATTCATAATTGGTAAATGGGTAATTGGTAAAGTTGTTGGTGCTGTTAGGCGTGCTCTTGAGAAAAACAAAATGGATAAATCGTTAAGTATTTATCTTGGTAAAATAATTAGGACATTACTTTTATTGCTTCTTATTATGACAGTTGCTGGAATGGTTGGCATTCAGACGACTTCATTTATAGCAATCTTAGGTGCTTCCACATTGGCCATTGGTATGGCTTTACAAGGCAGTTTAGCTAACTTTGCTGGTGGCTTTTTACTCTTAGTTTTTAGGCCATTTCAGGTAGGTGATTATATAAAATCTGATGGTGAAGAGGGCGTTGTACAGCTTATTGGTGTATTTTGTACTACAATTCTCACCCTAGATAATCGTCGCATTATTTTACCTAACGGCCCTTTGGCTGGTAATAAGCTACAAAACGTTGGTGTTGAGAGTACAAGACGTGTAGATTTATCTATTGGGATCAGTTATGGAGATTCTTTTGATAAAGCTAAAGAAGCAATCGTTGCTATGGCAAAAACTGATAACAGAATTTTAACTGAACCAGCACCATTTGTTGGAATTACAGATTTTGGTGATAGTTCAGTGAACTTAACTGTAAGAGTATGGTGTAAGTCTGCAGCTTATTGGGATGTATTTTTTGATACTAACAAAAACTTAAAAGAGTGCTTAGATAAAGCTGGAGTTAGTATTCCATTCCCACAAAGAGAAATTAATATTATTAGTGATAATAAGTAATAGAATTTTAATATTATAGGCCAATGAAAATTTAAGTGGCCAAGGAGAAAATATGAAAAAGAGTATAAAATTAATTTTATCGTGTATTGTTGCTGTTTCATCAGCGTACTTAATTGGTTGTGCTGATGCTGGTAAGAAAACAGCTATTGGTACTGGAGCTGGTGCTGTTGTTGGTGCTGGTTTAGGTATGATCATTGGTCATCAATCAGGCAACCGTGGAAAGGGCGCTGCAATTGGAGCTGCTTTAGGCGGAGCTGTTGGTGGTGGTATCGGTTTGAGGCTTGATAAGCAGGCAGCAGAGCTTGCAAGGATTGCTGAAACTAAAAGGACAGAGCACGGTATTGTAACTAAGCTAAAAAGTGATATTACTTTTGCTTCAGGTTCAGCAAACGTGAAAGCTCAACAAAATATTCAACAGATGGCTCAAATTATGGCTAAGTACCCAGAAAATGTTATTCAAGTAATTGGTCATACAGACTCTACGGGTTCTGATAGTTTTAACCAGACACTTTCGCAGAAAAGAGCTGATAGTGTTAAAGCCATAATGGCAGCTAATGGAGTTCCATCATCGGCAATAAGCACAGTTGGGATGGGTGAAGGTCAGCCTTTAGGTAACAATAAAACATCTGATGGTCGCAGAACAAATAGACGAGTTGAAATTTTAATTAGCGTTGATGAGTCAAAAGTTCCAAAGAAGTAAGATAATTATAATTATAATTGATAGTTGTAAGGGCCAAGCATAATATGCTTGGCTTTTTCTATACTTTTTCTTTTGTTATATGATCAGTCATTCGGAACGTTGGCGAAAAGGCATTTCTGAGTTTGGTACAGCTCTTAGGGGTGGTGCTAAAATTAAAATTAAATATTATAAGTTTACAATTTTAAAAAATGGGGAAAGTATGATTAAACTATTTGTATTCCAAAAACCTAAGTCAGATAAAATACTTAACTACAGTGCTTTTTGTGCTAAGTCTGAGGCATTTTTGAGGTTTAATAAAATAGAACATAAGATAATTAATTTTAAAGGCAATCCAGCAAAATTTAAAAACTCTAAGCTTCCTGTTATCCAAGATGGCAATGATTATATTTGTGATTCTTATTTTATTGAAGAATACTTAACTAAAAAATTTAATATCAAAACCGATAAAAATTTATCTGAACTAGATAAGGCCAATGGTTTTGCATATACTAAAATGTGTGAAGAATTTTTATATTGGAGCATTTTGCATGAACGCTGGTTTATAGATGAAAACTGGGAAAAGTTAAAAGAGCAATTTTTTTCTGCGGTGCCAGGGATAATACGAGGCTTTGTGACTAATATGATTCGTAAAAATTTAAAAAAATCTACTGTTGGTCATGGTATAGGCAGGCATTCAGATAAAGAGATTCATGATTTTGGTGCTAAGACAATTAAGTCTATAGCTACGTTCATTGGTGATAAAGATTATTTGTTAGGTAGTGAGATCTCAAGTTTTGATTTAACCATGCATAGTTTTGTATCAAATGCAGTTTACTGTGAGTTAAACCCTGAGTTGAGAGCCGAAGCTGCAAAATACAAAAACCTAGAAGCTTATTCAGAAAGAGTGCTAGCAAGATTATAAAAATGTTACTGTAGTCTTGAGGGAGTACTGTCATCCAGAAGTATGCATCGTCATCCAGAAGCGTCGATTATTATGGAAGTAATTTTAACCTCCATTGCACCGTCCAATAGGGACGGAGCACTAGAAGTTAAAAGCTTTTGTATATCGGGTAAGAAAACTTACCCTAACGTGGGATCTTTTTCGCGTTAATACTATACTGTAAGGAAAGAAAAGGAACTTTAACTGGCATCGCACCGTCCAATGGGGACAGTTTGTCTCTTCGTTGCGCTTGGCAGCTCCACTCTCGAGATTTTGATCTATCGCCTAACGTATAGCCTCGCTTTACTTCGGCTAACTACAAGTTAAAAGCCTTTGTATATCGCCCTAACATTCACTTCATTCATTGCGGGCTAATTACTGAACTTGTTTAATAAGCTCTCGAAGTCTTGCTTCATCTGTTACGCCAATAAATTCAAGCTCAACCTTTCGGTCATCAGTACTTACGCTATTTGGGTTAAGCTCACCAAAAGCCATGCTGTATATTTTGCTATTTGGTAAACCATTAGTAGCAAGGCGCTTAAGTACGTCTTTTGCTCTTGAGTGTGAAATAATTCTGTTAGTATTGCCAAGTTTTTTGGTTGCTTTAAAGTCGCCGGCATAACCCCTAACATTTACTTTTTCAAATAAGTCTTGGTTTTCGTTAAGTACATTAGCTAGTTTGTTTATGTAAATTTCATCTTTGAAATTAGGCTGAACTTGTCCAAGGTTATAATTCACATCATCAATTTGAATATTAACAACGGGCCCTGGAATTACTTCAGGCTCTACTTCAGTTAAAATTTCAGCGTCATCAAATGTGATATTATCTTCCTGGATGTAATCATTTTCTGAAATATTATTTGCAAGCGTGGGTGGAAAACCAATTTGGAAATCTAATAAAAATTTATTTACTCGACGAGAGCTTACATCAAGATCTGTTAATACACGTCCGCCCACTTTAAATATCCACTGATTGTTTAAAGCAGTTTCATAATGAATAGTTCCACCTAAAAACGTGGCCATAATTTTGTCGGAGTCAGCAAAAGTATTTTTGTTTCCTAAAAGAACGTTCGCTACTGGCCCGGCACTCCAGTTGTCTGCAAATCTATAGCGGGCGTTGGCATCAATAAAAAAGCTTTGTGTATTAATTTTAGTGTTATCACCACTTGTACGGTTACTTTGGAAACCAACTCCAAGGTCGTAGATAAATCTTCTCTCGGCTTCATATAGTGAGCCCAAAACTTTAAAATTAACTTGATGGCCATCTCTGTTTGGCAAACTAGTGCTGTCTTTTAAGTCAACTAAACCAATGTTACTTCCTAAAAAAAGCCAAAGACCTTCTGGGTTACGTGCGTCTGAGTTGCTATATAAATAGTCACTTTTGGTTGTGTTGCTCCCAAATGCATAGGCTGAGTTTATAAACAAAAATGGTAGTAATAAAAGAAGAAGTTTTTTCATATGTGTCCTCTTGGGTTTTAGTTAAGTAATCTATAGAAATCATGCATCAGGTATTGTTAAAAAGAAACAGTTTTTTTGCACTGTATATAACAGTCTGCAGAATGTTTTGTTTTTTATTATGACAAATTCACTGATGTTGGTATGACTAAGGGGAACCAATTTATATTTTTAAGATAACTTAAAATAATAAAAACTAAAGGACGAGGAGAGAACATGAAATTAAAAGGATTATTACAGGTAATTGCTTGTATTACATTTTTCACTGGTGTGGCGAATGCACAAGTAAGCACAGATATGTCAGCATCTACTTCAGATATGGCTAAAACATCAGGAGCTGATGGTTGGAGTAAATCATTAAAGTTTTCTGGAAGTGGTGGACTTGCAATACACAACAATCACTTAACAGAAACTAATGGCGAAGCTTATAACTTAGGCGGAAAGTTAGATGGAACAATGACTTGGAGAGAAGGTAACAAAGAGTGGAGAAACTCTTTACTAGTAGACCAATCAACTTCAAAAACTCCAGCTGCTGAACATTACATCAAAGGTACTGATATATTTAAAATACAAAGTTTTTATCTTTGGGGTTTAGAAGGTATGCCAAAATTTGGTCCATATGCAAAAGCTTCATATGACACTTCAATTTTTAAAAACCATAAGTATTTAACTGAGCCAGCTACAGTAAATGGTGTTGCCGGGGTTAACGAATATCGTTTAAGTGATGGTTTCGGTAGTAACCCACAAACTTTAAAAGCTTCATTAGGTGTATTCTATAAAGCAATTGAAGAAGAAAACATGAGCTTAGTACTTTCTGCCGGTCTTGGTGGAATGAGAGTTTGGGTTAAAGATGCTTTTGTTGCTAAAGATGTTGATGGTGTTGGTACAGTAATCACTGAGCTAAAAGATTACACTGATTATGGTTTAGTTTTAGGTTTAGACCTAAAAGGTAAGTTTGATGATAAAACTGGTTACTCAGTTGGTTTTGAGTCATTAACTCCATTTGATGCTGGTGATGACCCTGCAACTGAAGATGAAGACTTAATTAAACTAACTAACTATGAAGGTTTCGCAAGAATTGATTCTAAACTTTACGACTGGTTATCAGTTGGTTATGAGTTCAGAGTTAGAATGCAGCCTAAATTACAACAAAAAGAGCAAGTTTCAAACATTTTTGGTTTAAGCTTAACTTATATTTTACTTTAATTAATTCCTAGTAAGCGCAGCTTACAACAGAGTTAAAAACGAAAAAGCCTGTGTTTGTCACAGGCTTTTTTTATTTATTCGGTCATCCGGGATTATTCGAAGTGACTACTCCATATTATTTTCTACGCTTAGAAAAAAAGTCTTTTAAAATTTGAGAACATTCGGGCTGCATAATACCTTTGGTAACCTCAAACTTATGGTTAAGTTTGTCGTGCCTTGATAAATCAAAAATAGAGCCCACAGCGCCCGCTTTAGGGTCATTAGCTCCATATACTAGGCGTGAAATCCTTGATGAAACAATACCGCCAGCACACATTATACAGGGCTCTAAAGTCACATATAAAGTGCAGTCAGTAAGTCTCCACGCTTTTAGTGCTTTCGATGCAGATTCAATGGCAAGTAACTCGGCGTGGTATATGGCACAAGGGGCAGATTCTTTTTTATTATAAGCATCTGATATTACTTCATTATTTTTAACCATAATGGCTCCAACAGGGACTTCACCCATTTGCTCTGCCAGATGGGCCTGCTTGAGAGCTAGGGCCATAAAATGATGGTCAATTTCTGGTTGGGTCATTGCTTTGAATAGAGGCATATTCTTGGTTTATCAGCTTATTTAGGTTTGTCAAAACACATTTAAATTGTTATCTATTCTGGATTGCATAACAATCAAATCAAGTACTTAAAGGCAGGTGAGTTTAAGTTGGCAATGGTAAAAATCCGTGACAATGAGTCGTTTGAAAAAGCGTTTCGTCGTTTCAAAAAATCATGCGAGAAGTCTGGTTTACTTTCAGAAGTAAAAAAGCGTGAGCATTATGAAAAACCAAGTATCCGTAAGAAGAAAAAGTCTATCGCTGCAAGAAAGCGTTTAGTAAAAAAACTTAAAAAATTTGGGTCTTAGTTAGCCCGAATGAACGAAGTTCATGTAAGGGCGAGAGCTTAAAGTCTCGTAATGGAGCTGCCAAGCGAAATGAAGAGACAATCCGAAGTAAGCTTTGCTTACGTTAGGACGATATACACGAAGCCTGTTATTTATAGCGCTTCGTCCTGGTTGGACGATGCGATGTAAATGACAGCCCTTCTCGAGGCAAGCAGTGCTTACATTGGGATGGAAAAACACATTATATTTTGAGTCAGTTTTTAATTAAAAGCTGACTCATTTTTTATTTCAAAACATTTCAAATTCGGAGTCATTCAATGGGCCTAAAAGATCAAATTTTAGCTGATATTAAAACAGCAATGAAAGCAAGAGATTCACAAAAACTAACAACATTACGCTTTGTAAACGCAGCTTTTAAAAACAAAGAAATTGATGTTCGCCCCAATGAATTAACCGATAAAGACTGTATGGCTGTCTTAAAGAAGTTAGGTAAACAGCATAAAGATTCAATTGAGCAATATAAAAAAGCTGAGCGAGCTGACCTAGTAGAAAAAGAAGAGGCAGAACTTGCCATTGTTCAACAGTACTTACCTGAGCAAATGAGCAAAGAAAAAATTGAAGAAGTAGTTATAGAGGTAATTAAAGAAACAGGAGCTACAGATGTTAAGCAAATGGGTCTTGTAATAAAGGCTGTTGGCGAAAAAACCGCTGGAGCTGCTGATAACAAAATTGTTTCGCAAATTGTAAGGGAGAAACTACAATAATATGAGATTTGACCCTACCTTCATAGAAAAGGTCAGAGAATCAAATAACCTAGTAGAAATCATCTCAAGATACACACAATTAAAAGGTTCTGGTAATCGACACACAGGTTTATGCCCTTTTCCAAGTCATAATGAAAAAACACCGAGCTTTTCAGTTTCTGAAGGGCAGCAGTTGTATCATTGTTTTGGCTGTAAAAAATCTGGAAACATTTTTCATTTCGTACAAGAGATGCAAGGGCTTAGTTTTGTCGAGTCCGTTGAATACCTAGCGAATAAGGCAAGTATTGATTTGCCAGTGGTAGAAAATTACCAGCCCAAAGAATTTCAAAAGAAAAAAGATAAAACTAATAAGGCTCATAAACTCTTAGAGAGAATTGCAGACTTTTACCACGAAAATTTATTAAAATTACCAGAGAGTCATCCAGCTAAGATTTATTGTGAGAAAAGAAATATCACTGAAGAAATGATGAAAGAGTTTAATATTGGTTTTGCTCCAGACCAATGGGATAGCTTACATAACTTTTTATTAAAAATTAAAGCTCCCATGGAATTAGCAGAGACCCTTGGTTTGTTAAAGAGACGAAAAAACGATAAAGGCCTATACGATCAATATAGAAACCGCTTAATGTTTCCTATTATTACTCAAACTGAAAATTTTGTGGGTTTTGGTGGGCGAGTTCTTGATGACTCACTTCCCAAGTATATTAATAGTTCAGAATCCTTAGTATTTAAAAAATCTAATATATTTTATGGCTTAAACCAATCAGCAAAGTACATTCGTACTAAGGGTTATGTTGTTGTTGTGGAAGGCTATATGGATTTTATTGCATTATACTCTCGGGGCGTAAGAAATGTTGTTGCCACCTTAGGTACCGCATTAACTCCCGGACACGCGAAGCTTGTTAGTAGGTACTCATCTAAATTAGTATTGTTATTTGATGGTGATAATGCTGGGCAAACAGCTGCCAGGAAAAGTTTAAAAATACTTTTAGAAAAAAAGTTATTACCAAAGTCTGTGGTTCTGCCAAATAAAATGGACCCAGATGACTATATTACTGAAAATGGGGCTGAAGAGTTTCAAAAACAAATAGCAAACAGTGAAGATTTGTTCCTTATTGTCATGAAAGAAAAGTTAAAAAGCTACTCAGGTGCCGCCACAGAGAAGGTTTCCATCATTGAGGAGCTAACACCTATAATGCAATCAGTTAAACATAGAGGTTTGAAAGAGCTTTACCTTAGAGAGTTAGGTGATCGATTGCAGGTGACAGAGAAGTGGTTGTTACAAATGTTTAAAGCTCAGCCCAATGAAAAAAAGCAGTATATAAAGGAAGCTGAAGAAGAAATTGAGACTCAAGTAGCTCCTGTTGTCGAGGAAAAGTTATTGAGCCTAGCAAAAGCACCTAGGCACGAAATATATCTTATCAATATGGCATTAATGTCTAGAGAGGGCTTCGACAAGGTTATAGAGACTGGCATTTTACAGCAAATTTCGGACCAAAATTTATCAAAAATTTTTAAACAAGCTGCTCAAGTATATAGACAAAGGCCCGAAGACTTTGATAAATTAACCGCCTTATTGGTAAACTTGATAGACCAGCCGTCATACCTGAGCGGTCATCTAAGAGAGCCTTTAAGTTTAATGGACAAAGCCGAAGGGGCTAAACTACTTGATGACTGCATTGTTAAAATTAAAAAGCAGCACCTTCAAAAAGAATTAATGATTTGTAAAAACAATTTAAAGACGAGCTCAGACCCAAATATAGAGTTGGAACGAATTGTGAATATAAAAAAGAGTATATTAGAATTATAGCAAATAAATTTTGATTAAATTGATCGACGGGAGCAAATTTTATGGCTGGCAAAGTTTCTGCTAAAGCAAAAAAAACTGATGATAAAACACTATCTGAGGACCAACAGAACGCACTAGTTCTTGAGGAAATTCAGAGGTTTATCAAAATATCAAAAGAAAATGGAGAGGTTTCAATAGCTGAAATCAATGAGCTCCTACCACCTGAAATTATACTAGCATCTGTACTAGATTCTTTTATGAGAGCTCTAGAGGTTAATGGTGTAAATATTACCGAAGTGTCAGAAAATAGTGATTCTGAAGATGATGATGACTTAAATTTATTCTCTTCAACTAAAGCTAAGAAAAAAGCTAAAAAAGAAGAAACCAAAGCCAATGACCCTGTAAGATTATATTTACGTAAAATGGGTAGTGTTTCTCTATTAACTAGAGAAGGTGAAGTTGAAATCGCTCGTAGAATTGAAGATGGTGAGCGTGCCATTGTGCAAGCAATTTTGTTCTCGCCTATCGGTGCTAGAGAAATTATTGACCTTGGTACCCGTTTAGATAGTGGTAAAATTAAGTTAAAAGCTATCTTCCGTGGATTAGAAGATGAAGAAACTCAGTACGAAGAAAAAGAGTACATTGAGAAAATTCATGAGCTTATTGGTCACGTTAAAACCTATGAAAAGAAATCGATGAAGCATTTTGCTGTACTTAGGGATAATCCAAAAAACTCTTCTGAAGTTAAAGCTGCTAAAGTAAAACTAGAAGAGTTAAATACTGAGTTAATGGTAAGTTTTGAAAAGATTAACTTTAACCGTAAAACTATTAACAGAATTGCAATTAAATTTAAAAATTTAGTTTCTAGAATGACTGAGCTTAGAAAACGTATGCGTGAAGCAGTTAAGTTTACTTACTCTGATGATGTAGAAGCCTTAAAAGCTAGGTATAATAAAATACAAAACAATGAAGCTGAAATGCAGGCTATGATCAGAGACACTGGCCTTAGTTTTAACTCGTTTGTATCTTATGTAACTAAGGCTGAAGATGCTGACGTTCGTATGAATAGAATCTTAGATGATACACAAATGAATTTTGATTGGATTAGAGATACATACACTTCAATCTGGAAAGGTGAGCGTCAGGCTGACAAAGCAAAGGCTGAGTTAGTTGAAGCTAACTTACGACTAGTTGTTTCCATCGCAAAAAAATATGCTAACCGTGGTTTACAGTTCTTAGATTTAATCCAAGAAGGTAACATTGGTTTAATGAAAGCAGTTGATAAGTTCGAGTATCGTCGTGGTTATAAATTCTCAACTTATGCAACATGGTGGATTAGACAGGCCATTACAAGAGCTATTGCCGATCAAGCGAGAACAATCCGTGTTCCTGTACATATGATCGAAACTATTAATAAGCTTGTAAGAACATCAAGGTTATTGGTTCAAGAGTTAGGTCGCGAGCCGATTCCTGAAGAAATAGCTGAAAAGATGGATATGCATGTTGATAAAGTGAGAAAGGTTCTAAAAATTGCTAAAGAGCCAATTAGTTTAGAAACTCCAGTAGGTGAAGAAGAAGACTCTCACTTAGGTGACTTTATTGAAGATAAAAAAGTAATTAACCCATCTGATGCTATTGTAAGTTTAAATTTAGCTGAGCAAACAAGAAAGGTATTAGCCACTTTAACTCCTCGTGAGGAAAAAGTATTAAGAATGCGTTTCGGTATTGGTGAGGAAAGTGATCATACTTTAGAAGAAGTAGGGCAAGATTTTAACGTTACTCGTGAGAGAATACGTCAGATTGAGGCTAAAGCACTAAGAAAGCTGAGGCACCCAAGTAGATCGTTAAAGCTTAAAACCTTTGCTGTTGAAGGCGCTGCTAACCCAGCTGAAGGCTCTGAGGGCTCATCTTCGTCTGAATCATAAATCTAAAAAGAATAATTTGAATAAAAAAGCCTCATATTTGAGGCTTTTTTTATATTAGGACACCGCACTTAGGTCTCTAGAGAGTTGATTTTGTTGCTTTTCTAGTGATAATTATAGATCTACCAATGTGGGGGTATAGCTTAGTTGGTTAAAGCATCCGGCTCATAACCGGAGGATCCGAAGTTCGAGTCTTCGTACCCCTACCATTTCAAATATAAGATTTTAATAATTTATTTCCTGAAATTTATATCCTATTTAAAAGTTTTTTTACATACCTAATTCCCAAATCAGAATTTGGACCAAAAAATTCCACCCCAAAAATCAAATTTTAAAAATTTAATTTTTTTAACACAATTTCCCATGGGGATTTTGTGAAGGCGCATTGTTGCGTCTTTTTTTTGTTCACCT
>Ga0209187_1001286_pt1 | contig 30458 bp, 11 predicted proteins | sample BantaG_FD_187430 | JGI IMG/M metagenome (GOLD analysis project Ga0209187, IMG submission 187430) | Marine algal microbial communities from Bantry Bay, Ireland - BantryBay_4 metaG (SPAdes) (version 2) | ecosystem: Host-associated > Algae > Red algae > Unclassified | place: Bantry Bay, Ireland...
TCTCAATAAGTTGAAAAGAGAGAAATCTTGCAAAAGAGGAATAAAGGCTAAACGAAAAAAAGCAGGATGGAATAATGAATATTTGCTTAAGGTTCTCGCTGCCTGACTTTTTTATGCGATTGCCTTATGATACTCGCCGTCCTTATTAATAATAAAGAATAAAATACAGGCGGAACTTGAACGGTCTGTTGTTGTGGTAATTTTCGAAAGAAATCAGAAACTAAAAAAATCATTCTGGAAAACGTATTTATCATAGGAGAACAGAGAAGTGGGTCAAATCTATTGCGGTTGATATTGAACAATCATCCTGAGATAGCTGCACCACATCCACCACATATTCTAGAACGATTTACACCAATATTGGATTATTTTGGAGACATTGCTTTAGATGAAAACATAGATTGTTTGATAGAAAATGTTTGCGAATTAGTAGATAGAAATCCGATAAGCTGGGGGGAGAAATTAGATAGAAATTTGGTCAAGGAGCAATTAACCGAAAGAAGTCTGATAGGTGTTTTTGATTCAGTGATGAAACTGTTTTGCCAGTCTAATAATGCCTCAGTTGGAGTATGCAAGAGTCTCCATAATGTACGTTGTTATGAAGAAATAGAACGATATTACGATGCTCCTAAATATATTTACTTACATAGAGATCCGAGAGATGTTGCAGCCTCTTTTAAAAAGGCAGTAGTGGGAGAGAAGCATGTATATTGTATTGCAAAAAGATGGGAAGATTTACAAGAAAAGTGTTTAGAGCTTCAAAAACAAATTCCCAAAGATCGTTTTTATAACATGTCTTATGAGGCAATTATAAAAGACCCAAGCTTCGAGTTGGCAAAACTTTTCTTTTTTTTGAAATTGAAATTTGACACAAAATTGTTAGATTTTTATCATACTAAAGAAGCTATAAATGCATCATCTGTAAGCTCGCTTTGGGAGAATTTAAAAATGCCAGTTATGAAAAATAACTTTGGTAAATATTTGAATGAATTGATTGAAGAAGAAATTTTGATTGTTGAAAAGGTTACTTGTAATACAATGCTAAAATTGGGATATTCTTTGATTAATGATTTGGAGCTATTGTCAGATGCACTTACTAATTCTGAAATTACGATGTTTAACAAATTAAATGAAGTATCTAAATTGAAAATGAGAAACAATGTGCCAAAGACGGATAGTCAGGCAAGGCAGTACCAATTGGACGTTTTGAAAAGTATTCAAGAGCGTATGGTTAGAGTGTAATTAACAGTAAAATTTTTATAAAATGAAAAAAAACATCTTGTATTTCACTATTCTGTTTTTAATATTTGGATGCTCTTCCAAAATGCAAATCAAGAGTATTGAGCTAGAGCCTCATGTTAACAATGCACTTCGGAAAATCATAAAAGTAGAAACGAATACAGATGCGAATGTAAAAGTCCACTTTTGGGATGAGGAAAAGAATCGAATGAAGTTAATAGAAACTTCAGAGCCTAAAAGAAAGCATAAGATTACTTTGGTTGGCTTAAAACAAAATACAAAATACAAAATACAACTATCAAGTAGAAATTTTACAAAATAATAAAACCAAAAAAGGGGAGGTACTTAGTTTTGAAACTTCTAGTTTGCCACAGGATGTGCCGCAATATACGTTAATTAAAGAAAATCCAAATCTTTTTGAAGGATACATTCTTTTTACTCACTTGGTTGCAATTGACCAAAATAGAAATCTTCCCAATTTAAATAACCCTATTGGAAGCGCACGAAACCCTGAAACTTATGATTCCAAATCAAAAGAACAAGGCACTTTTCTCATTATGATGGATAGTATGGGGGAAATTGTTTGGTATGACAAGGTAAATGAAAACATAAGACCTTTCAATTGGACGAGAAATGGAACCATTATTGTTGTGCAGGGAGAGAGATTTTTAAGGGAGTATGATGTTTTTGGTAACCTCTTATTAGAATTTAAGAGGGATGATTTTGATGGAGGAATTAATTTTGATAGGGATGCCATGATTGATCAAAATAATAATATTGTGGCATTGGCATACGACAAAAATGAAAAAATGAAACTTGTGGGTCACAAAGATGAGATAAAATTATACCAAGATGTGATTAATGTGATAGATAGGGAAGGGAAGGTTTTAAACAGTTGGAAGTTTACAAAAATAGATAGCCTACATTCTCACAAATCAACTTATTCAAAACAGCAAAATGCTAATTCTATCTATTTAGATGAGAATGATGGAAATTATATTGTTTCTTTTAGAGATGTTAACCAAATATGGAAAATAGATGCACAAAATGGAGAACCTATTTGGAAATTAGGAGAAGGAGGAAACATTGCTGTTGATGAAGAGGTGCAGTTCAAAGGGCAACACAATGCTAGTAAATCAATAAATGGTGACATATTGGTGTTTGACAATGGGCTTAATCATAAAAAGAGAAAAACCAATGATATTCTTGATATGCGATCTAGAGGATTGGGTTTTACAGTAGATGAGCATAATAGAGTTGCTAAAAATTCTGTAAGCATTGAATTGGGCAAAGACTATTCCTCTTTACAGCAATCAAGTTTTACTCAAATTAACGATAACCTATTTCTATTTTGTAGCTCTTATAATCATAGAATATTTTTTACAGATAGACTTGGAAACATTCTGTGGGAATTTGATAACTTGGTATCTTCTTTCAAAGTCGAATACATTCCATCATTTTTTGATGTTAGGTGAATTATTGATCGTAGTGGCGAATCGTTTACCAATATCTGTTCTAAATCATTCTATTCATTTCATGAATCAGGTATATTCGTAAATTTAGCCCCTCCGTTGCCAATTTTATCTCTGTACTAATCTTCATTAGCTTTTGTAGATGCCCGCTAGGCATTGACAACACAACAGCCAAGAAAAATTCTCGTGCAAACAGTTATAGAGTCAATTTTAATATTTTATAGTGATTTTTAATCTAAAATGTTAATTTTTGTAAATAAAAATTAAGAAAATGTACTTGAATATTTGAGTAATGAAAAATTTGTATTACTTTAATGTAAAATTTATTACTTTATAGAGTATTCTATATATGAAACCCTAATATCACTCCCTATTAATCATCTTTATTATGAAATATATTATATCATTACTTTTACTTACTTTAAGTACTAGCAGTTGCCTTTTTGCACATATTTTTGAAATTAATTTTGATTCTGGTTTACCTAATCCCATCAACATAAGTGGTTGCACAACTGGAGATTCAAATAACTATTTCGGTGACCTGAATGAAGCCAGTATTAATCATAATTTCACTAATGACACTGGAGATTTTCTCGCTGCACAAAATACTATGGACATGTCATGTGCTTCCAATTCTTGTATCAAATCCCTCAATTATAATCAGGTTCTACCTGGTGGTGGCGTTTCTGGTTTGAAGGTTTGCTTTGATGTAGCTGTGGGTGGGGCGAGTGGTTGGGATACTGATGCCAAACTAATGGTTACATTGACAGGGGATGGAAGCATACCCAGATACATACAATTTTCAGGTGGAAATTCTGACGGAGATCAGCCTGGGTTGGATACTTTTTGTGACGGTGTTGCTGATGGATACGAAAGTGGTGGAGCGAATCCAACATATCCACTGACCAACACATTCCAAACTTTTTGCTTTGAACTAGCAGAATCTGGATTTATTACAGACATTGATGTCAATGTTCACTTTATAGGTTTTGATAGACCTGGAGAGAATGTAGCTGTTGATAATATCATTACATATTATGATTTTAGTTCCAATGGTGGGGTTGATACGGATTTTCCTAATATCCCTCTAACGCCTTATTGTTTGTTAGACTGTCCTTTGTTGACAGATGTATGTGATGTTTATTGTGATGCCGTTACATCGGGAAATGACAATTATTCTGTAGAAATGGCTTATGTTGGTGGCGATCAAGGTGCTGGTACCTATAATATATCTGGTACTTTTACTGGTCCTCATCCCAATTCTAATTATTATGACTTATTGGTGTTTTCAGAATCTGAAATTAATAACCTAAACATAAATATTTCAGATGCTTCTAATTGTAGTATTCAAGAAAGTATTTTAGCACCAAACTGTGTTGTGCCAACATGTACACCTTCTAATTCTGGTACAAATGCGCCGTCGGTTATAGTGCAAAGTGAAAGTACTTGTCAAGCTGATTTGGTTACACAAAGCGGGGGAGTTTTAACAGCACCTACTTCAAATTGTCCTGTCGGTTCCACATTGGAATATTCAACCAACGGAGGAAGTACTTGGTCAACCACACTTCCTGTTTACAATCAATACAACACGCTTACCATTCAAACGCGATGTGTTTGTGATATCGACCCCAACGATTTAAGCAATGAATCTTCAGTAACAACCAATCCAGGAACTTGCCCAGCAACTTGTGTTCCTGTTTTGACTGGTACAAACGCTCCATCAGTAATCATCCAAAATGAAAGTACTTGTCAATCGGATTTAGTCACGCAAAGTGGAGGAAGTTTATCTGCACCTGCATCTAATTGTCCTTCAGGTTCTACATTAGAATATTCAACCAATGGAGGAAGTAGCTGGTCAACAAATTTACCTGCTTACGATCAATACAACTCTGTCACTGTTCAAACCAGATGCATTTGTGACATTGATCCATCTAATCTTAGTAATACCTCAACAGTAACAACAACTCCTGGAACCTGTCCGACAACTTGCAGTCCTCCGTTGACAGGAACCAATCCTCCGTTGATCGTTATATTAAATGAAAGTACATGTCAAACTGATAATGTTACATTGAGTGGAGGGTCTTTTGCTGCTTCAACTTTTTTGTGTCCAGCTAATTCTACATTAGAATATTCTGTTGATGGTGGAAGTTCTTGGTCAACCAATTTGCCTGTTTACGATCAATACAATCAAATGAGTGTCAAAACCAGATGTAGTTGTGATATTGATCCAACCAATGTTAGCAATATATCTACAATCAATACTTCGCCTGGAAGCTGTCCTACCTGTACTACAATAAATGTATCTGCTCAGGCAACCTGTAGTTCAAGTATCAGTAGCAATCAGTTTTATATAACTGTTAATTCTCTTTCGGGAGGTGATGCCACTAGTAGTGGTTCTATTTATACATTTGACGATGGGACTAATGTATATACAGTTGATGGATCAAGTCTGCCGATGGATATTGGACCGTTTAATTTTACAGGAGTTGGAAATATTAATTTTACTATATATGATAATGATGATTTGACTTGTACTACTACTTTATCTGTGGCGCAATTTAATTGTACAACTGTTTCAATTTTAAACATAAAAGCATATCTCGCTGGTCCTTATCGGACTGGAGGTACAATGGCAACTAATTTAATAAATGATGGCGAAATACCTGCCCAGCATCCTTATACAGTTTCTCCCTATAATGCTCCTGCATTTGCAACTAGCAGTTTTCCTGCAAATATGGTAGATTATATTCTGATTGAGGCAAGAACCACCCTGTCTAATACTGCTGTAATTCAAAAAATTGGTATTTTGTTGGATGATGGAACAATAATAGATACAAATGGCGGAAGTATTCAAATGAATTTAAATGCTGCCTCTAGCTACTATATTTGGGTGAGGCATAGGAACCATTTAGATGTTGTTATAGCAAGTCCAATGGCTCCTAGTAACAACATGAATATTGATTTTACTACCAGTATGAATTCAGCATATGGTCCTCAACAGTTAGAAGTAACTAGTGATGGAAAATTTTCGCTCCACACTGGAGATTTTGACAGAAATGGGGTAATCAATAATGGAGATTTTGATCAATGGAAATTAAGTCCAGCTATTTTAGGAGGATACCATTATACTGACTCTAATTTAGATGCTACTGTACAGGTTACAGATTTTGATCGCTGGTACTATAATCGCTCGCTGATAGGCGCAGCTCAACTGGGTTTATAAGATTATGACAAGATTAATAGGTAGAGTGTTTATTTGTTTGTTTTTTACCATTTTTCAAGTGCTGTTTCTTTTTGCTCAGGTTCCAGAAAAAAGAATTTTTGACTTGGAAGTATCCAAGGAAGGAAATTTTTTAGATAAGGCTTTAAATGGAGGAGTAAATACTCCTGTTGTGCTAAATTTGGACGTTGACTTGGATGGTGTTGAAGATATTGTTCTAGTTGAAAGTATAGAAGAAGAAACTTATCTGTATCCCTATTTGGCATTGAAAAAAAATGATGGCATTTACTATCATTATAGCCCTGAATTTTCTGGTTCTTTCCAGTTTGTTGATACTTGGGCTATTGCAGTGGATTTTAATAATGATGGTTTAAAGGATGTCTTGACCTATCAACAAAGTTTTGGTAGCATTAATTATTTATTGGCTGCTTATAAGGCCGTTGTTGTTTCAGGAGTTTTAAGCTTTGAATTGTTTGAGGAACAATTGGGCTATGTAGATGATGAAGGAAACTTTGAACCATTTTATTCCAGTACGAACCAAACTCCTGTGATAGAAGATGTAGATGCTGACGGTGATATGGATGTTTTGATGCTTGATCCACTCGGTAAATTTCTAAGTTTTTTTCAAAACCTTTCTGTTGAAAAAAACCTTCCCGATTATGAGTTTGAATTTGTATTAGGTGATTATTGTTGGGGTAAATTTACCATTGCGGATAATTCTGCTCAAATTGGTTTGAATATAGAGTGTGATAGTTTTTATCTGGATTTAACAAGCGATGAAAACAATCTTTCTCGATTAGAAAATGTACACGGAGCAGCCTCCTTTACACTCTTTGACAAGGACAATGATTCGGATATGGATTTAATAATAGGGGTGTTGGAAGACAGGAATTTGCGATTGCTGAATAATGGTGGAAATGAAATAAATGCAGTAATGAACAATATTCAATTAAATTTTCCACAAGAAACAACTCCTTCTGAAAATTTTATTTTATCAAAAGTTTACAAAGCAGATGTAAACGATGATGATTTAACAGATTTACTTGTTGCACCTTCTTTAAATAGTAATTCTTATAATATTCAAAATTTTTGGCATTATAAAAATATTGGGTCTAAAGACAATGCCTCTTTTGAATTGCAGACCAAGTCATTTTTGCAAGAGGATATGATTGATGTTGGACTAAAATCCTTTCCTGTTTTTTTTGATTTAAATAATGATGGTTTAACAGATATTTTAATTGGAAATGAAAAGTATTTTGCTAATTTTGATGAAGGAATTAAAGCTCAAATTGCCTATTATGAAAATGTTGGGACAAGTGAGATTCCCTCCTTTGAATTTAAAACAGATGATTTAGCTGATCTGAGTGCTTTTGGACTACAGGGAATATATCCAGCTTTTGGTGATTTAGATGGAGATGGAGACATCGACATAGTTGCAGGCAACATCACTCGGAATTTGTATTTCTTTGAAAATGTTTCCAATAACAGGTCAGAAATGATTTTTGAAGAGCCACCGCAAGTGATTTTTCAAAATACAGTAGTGGGGGAATTGGCTCCCTGCCTATATGATTATAATAATGATGGTTTGTTGGATATTGTTTTAGGTACAGATAGAGGACAGTTGTACTTGCTCGAAAGATCTCCTGATACATTGGCTTTTGAACTGGTTTCTGATTTTTGGGGTTCCATCAGTGTACAAAAAACAGGCTCGTTTTTTGGATACAGTGTTCCTGAAATTTTTAAATTAGATAATGAGGAATATTTAGCTGTTAAAAGCTCCAAAGGCTTTGCTTATTTGTTTACCAATTTAAATGAAGAGGAATTTGTTTTGGTGGATAGTTTACTTAGCAATGACGGTGTTTTGGGAGGAATAAGTATAGCAGACATAAACAATGATGATGAACTTGAATGGATAGTGGGTGATTTTAAAGGTGGTATTTCGCTCTATGGCAACAAGGAATTTGATCCCATCAACTCTTTAAACACTTTATTGCATATTGATGAAATGAGTTTATTTCCCAACCCAACCTATGATGGTCGTTTTAACTTTAATGCTCCAAACAGTGCGGGAGAGCGTATGCTCATTTGCATATACAATATTTATGGCAACAAAATTTATTCACAGATTCATACATTAAATGAAACTGGGCAGATTCAAGTCAATGCAGGGCAAAATATAAAAGGCTGTCATTTAATATTGGCATCTAACTTAGAAAACAAACAATCTTTTGTTGTGAAATGTTTATTTCATTGAGCTTCAGGCTTCAATAGGTAACTTGAAAGCAGCCCTATTGCTGAGTCATTCTTTTGTCAAGGAATCAAGTATTGCCTTACATAAAAAAGATCCTCGAACTCATATTCAATAAATGCACCTTTTTGAAATGCGCCCTGGCTAACTTGAATAGAAATAGATTCATTTGGTGAAAGCGTTTTAGCAATTTTTATTGTCTCTAATTTGTTTTCTAGTTTACTTGGTTTTTCGTAAAATATTCCGTTGAGATTTAACTCGAATTTAGATTGGTTTTTTACAAGAACATTGTTTTTGTCTCTTGCAATTTGAAGAAGTTTAGGGTGCCACAAAGTTTTATTAACTCTATAGTTTTTTACATTGTAATAATATCCTTTTTCAACGGTTTCTCCAGTATTGCTTAATTCACTGAAGTTGTGATCAAGATTGATGTTCTGACCCCAAGAAACCAAGTAATTTCCATTTTCTAATAGGGTTACGCCACCTCTTCTTTTAGTGAAATTTACGTCGTTTCCATAGTGCCTGTTTAAAAGTCTAGCTGTACTTGATTTTTCGTCAATAAGATAAATGGCAACACTTGATTGTTTATGAGGGCTAAATGTAGAGTTGTTGAATAAAATCAAGGTGTCTTTATGCATTCGAGCTTGATGTTGTCCAGAGAACCCATAAGGGTCATTCACAAAATTAAATTCATTGCATTTGCCACCAAGTCTCCAAATTATATTTCCTTCTGGCCATTTTATTTTAGTTATTTCACTCATGTCTCTACTGGAAGTAAGTATAGCTCTTTCTTCGGGAATGTATTGAATAGAGTTTAAGTGAATGTAATCCAATGATTTTGATCTTAAATCAATGTGGTCACCAGTTTCTGTTATTGAAAAATGGTCTTTGGAATTCCATTGGTGAACAACTTCATTTTTTGCAGTGTCAATTTCGTAAATGCTAAAATGAATGATAGCGGCATTTGGGTTTCCACCAGAGATGATATAGGAAACATCTGTTGTATCTGGAGTAGGGGCAAAAGCTAACAAATTGCCATTTTCAAGAAATTGAAAATCATGAGGGTCTAGTAATACATTTCCCAAAGATTTGATTTGCAAATCAATAGGCTTTATATTATACAATGTATCCAATAAATAAAATGCAGTATTGCTTCGTATACCGCCTGCAATTATTAAGTGATTTTTGTCTGTTGACTCTCGTATCTCTAATGGTGGGATATCTAATTTGTAATTGTAAACCACTTCAGATTTTTTATTGACAGCATTTAGATAGTATTGTGAGATTCCTTTATAGCTGTAAGGAAGTAAGTAAAAACCATCAGAGGTTTTACTTGGAATGATTGTTTTGATAGTTAACTGAGAATCTCTTTGGGATTGTAGATTTAAGGCAATCAATAGGAATGTGATGGTTAAACAAAAATAGCGCATAAAGATATTTGCATAAATTTCGTTACTAAATTACAAAAGTAAGATTTTTTATTGGTACTTTTATATTTCGCCTTATTTCTTAAAGTAAGTAAAGAAGACTCTAAAAAAGGGGTTGCCAAGCTTTCTATTTAACCTTTAATCAATGCAGATAAATTTAAACGACGATATTAATTACTTTGAAGTTTTTGTTTTGTACTTTAAAAATTATGCTCAATATACCTTTGAGCAGTTTACTAATTTTCATTGGTCGAATCCTGTTTTTTGGGTGCTAATTTGGGTCACATTTTGTCTTTTGATGGAGGCATTTACAAAAAAACAAATGGTGGAGTATCCTCCATTCAAAAGGAAGGGTTTTTGGCTGGATATGTTCTATGTAATATTTTATGATGTGTTTTTTATGGTGCTTGGTTTTTATGCTTTTACTGTTGTCGTGCAGATAGCTTATACCAAGCTTTTATACTCCTTTGGCATAGAGCCTTTTATGTTTTTTAGTATCAGTGAAATACCTGTGGTTGCTCAAATAGTAATTCTGTTTATTCTTCAGGATTTTGTTGAGTTTTGGGCGCATTATTTTATGCATAGATTTGACTTTTTGTGGGCAATTCATAAGATTCATCATGCTCCAGAACACATTGGAGCTACTTCTGCTCGTCATTTTCATTGGGGAGAGTATTTTATTTTCAAACCATTGTTGTATATACCTTTTAATATGATTGGTTTTACAGCACCTCAGTATACTTACGTCGTTTTGGTTGTGTTTTTCTTTGAAGCATTTTTTACACATGCCAATGTTCGAACTAATTTTGGCTGGTTTAACTATATCATCAACAACCCTGAAACACATTATTGGCATCACGCTAAAAATGTGCCTCGTAGACACGGTGTAAACTTTGCCTCAGTGCTAAATATCTGGGATGTTTTGATTGGCACGTATTATGTTCCAGATGATAAATCAATTAGACCTGAACTCGGTTTGGATGACAGTCACGAAATGCCTCAAGGGTTTATTGGGCAGTTTTTTTACCCCTTTAAATATTGGTTTCAAAAGAAAAAAGGGACAAATGTGTATGAAAGTTCAATCGCATTTGAAAGTGAATCAAATAAGGTCAAAGTAACGAAAAATAAAAATCGAGCAAATAAAAAAACAGGAAAAGTTAAATGAAATATTTCACAATGTTACCCTCTTTGTTGATTGTGTTAGTGTTTGTTGCTTGTAATTCAGAGACAACTACACAAAAAAATGGTACGGATAATGTAAGTCTTAATTTAAATGAACCTTCAAAGGCAAACACTTCTCAAAATAGTAAATTTGTAAATATTGAAAGCAGAATTGTTGGAAAGTGGCGAGATGAAAACAGTGTAATAGAATACCATCCAAATGGTGGTTTTGAGGGGCGTTGGGATCAAGGATCTAGATCTGGTAGATGGTCTATTGATGGGGGAGATGTCTTAATAATGGAATTTCCATTGGTTACACCAGCACCTAAATATAAGATTTTAGAATTTTCTGATGAGAAATTTGTAATTCAATCCATTCCTGATGGTGAAATTTTTTCGAAGGAGAAAATATAACTCGTATTACTTATATTTTTCAACCAAAGAATTTATCAATTCTGGCGAAGCATTGATTGTAGGAAACTTATAGTCGTATTTCCAAGCTTGAAGGCCACCAACTAAATCATATACTTCTTTATATCCTAATTCTTCTAAGAAAACTTGAGCTTCATCACTTCTTTTGCCTTTTGTGCAATACAAAAAGATAGGAGTGTTTTTATCCAAACTAGCTAATTCTTTTTCAAATCTGTTTATTTTATATATGTTACGTTCAATAAATTTTGCACCTTCTATATAGCCCATTCCCCTTATTTCAGAGGCTAATCGAACATCAATCAATTGCTTTTGTTTGTTTGCTTTGAGTAGTTTGTTAAAATCAGGTGGATTTAATTTTCTTATGACTTGTTGATTCTGATTTTCTTCATAAGATCGATCTTGAGGTATGTTTGTCACTTTACTTTGTTCTACTTCATTGCAAGCTGTAATGGAAAACAAACAGAGTAGAAAAAAGCTTTTTTTTAATTTACGTTTCAACATAATGAAATTTATGTGTTAAATTATGTAGCAAAAAAACGCATTTTATTAAACTCATGCAATACTCTGAAGGATGTTTTTTTTGAAAAATTATGCAGGATGATTGGATAAAGTGCTTTTTAGTTAAATTTGGTTAGCTACCACTAAATTAACGTAATGTTTACATATGATTACTAAGTAAATGGATTTTAATGGTAATTATTAAACTGAATCTCATGTATTAACAGTTGATTATATATTGTTATATTATTAAGAACATAAGATTTGGTATTGAAAAATGCATGACAAAAAAAAATACCTATATTACATCTGTCCTAAGGTATTAGGGTTGATGCAACTAATAAATTATGGTTGCTCGACTGGAATTCTTTCAAGATGATTTTGAATAACTTAGTTTGCTTTTTAAAACAAAGTGCAAAATATATATTAATCAACTTATAAATTATAAGTAATTAATATCTTTTGTTTTATTTTGTCTGATTTATTAGCAAAATTAAAGTAAAAATATTACTTGCTAAAATTCTTGGATTCAAATTAATTCCTTTACTTTGTAGGGTAAAACTGTGCTCTGTAAATACTATTTACGAGCTTTATATGAACTTGGCTAAAGAAAAATAGTGAAATTGATGCAATTTGTTGGATTAATTTGCTATTTTTAGGTGCTATTGTTGTATGTTTGATAGCTGAACTAACTATTAATTATTATGATAAAATTTGTTAAAATCATTTTTTTGAAGATTTTCATGATTTGTAATAATCTGAACTATAGTTATTTATATGAAAAAATGCTTCAAAGATTTACTTGTTTTACCAATACATTTTGGATTTGTAAGAATGTTATCTTTCAGCATTCTTGCCATCCTTTCTGCGCATGCCTTATCGGTGGTGATTTATTCTCACCTCAACCGCAGGCATTTCCATCTTTAATCTTCCGAAGGGAGTTCCGACTGTTTCATAGGTATGAGAAATAGTTAAGAATAAAATGGTTTGCAAAATAAAATGGCAAACTTGTGGGTACCAAAAACTATTTGTGAAATTTAAGAAATTAAAAAGAAAAAAAATTTAACTAAACATTTAATATTTTATCAATTATGAAAGAAATGTTACTGAAAAACAAGGTAGGGCGAATCAGAGGAGTCTGTATCGCCTTCTTGTGTTTATTAACACTGGCTTACACCAGTCAAGAGGTTCAGGCCTGCCATTACTCGAATGCTTTTGCATCACCTCCTGCCGCAACATTTAATTGTGCGACATGTATGATTGATGTTTCCTTTACAACGGAGGTTCAAGGTGGACTTGCCAATACGGAATCTTTGGCTTTGAACTTCAATGGAGGTACAATTACAAATATCGTTGTTACTGAGCCTTCAACTGGAACAACGGGCGATGCCAATGCAGGTACCACATTTGATACTTGTGCTGGTGCTGGTCATGATGTAGGATTTGCTGGAAGTTCAGCAAGTTTTTCTACCAATGCTCCTACAATAAATGACTTATGTACTGGTGGTGGTGCCAATGGTGCTTCAACTGATTTGCAGTTGGTCGTTTCTTTCGACCCAAATCAGGCACTTCCATCAAGTGTTACTACTGTAGGACTTGAAGGTGGTGGATGTGATGAAACGGTAGCATTTACTCTACCAGATTTATCGCTAGACCTTCAATCAGATGTTACTTTTGGTTCGGGAGCAGGTGCTGCAGCAGGTTTTACTCCTGCTCATTGCGGTAACTCAGATGGCTCTCTTCAAGTGGCAGAAGCTAGTGGTAATGGATGTCCTCCAATTATGTACGATATTGGTGGACCCTCTCAAGCTACTCCTTCATTTTGTGGTTTAGCCGCAGGAACTTATACTGTTACTGCAACAGATGATTGTGGTTTTAGTTCTTCAGTTATGATAACGATTCCAGATGATCCAGGAGCTGTTACTAGTACTGTTGGAGTTGAAGCTTGTTCAGGCTCTCCTGCTGATGTTACTGCTACAAGCGTAAGTGATGCTACTGATTCTGCACCAACATCTTCTACCATTTTGTGGTTTTCGGATGCTGCTGCTACAACTCAAATAGGAATGGGTTCTCCTTTTGATGCATCAGGCTTCTGTAATTCAACTATCTATGCTGTAACCGAAGAGGTTTACAATACAGGTTGTGATGGAGCAGATGTTGTATGTCTTTCTGCTGCTGTAGCTACTGATGTAGTTTGTGCGCCAGAATTTACTGTCGAATTGGTAAAAACAAAATGTGATGGTAATCCTGATGGTAATGCTGATCCAACAGATGATGTTGATGAATATACTTATGAAGTAATTGTTTCTTTCTCAGGTGATCCTGGGGCTGCAACAATTGATCTAGGTGGTGTTGGTGCAATAGCAGTTGCTGGTTTTGCCACTACACCTGGTCAGTTGGTATACATTTTTTCTTCTGATCCAGCTAATCCTTTTGCTGACGATACCTCATTACCAGTTCTATTGGTAACAGATGCAGGTACTCTGACAGCTACTGTTTCAGTTGGACCAACTCCTTTGTTGTGTACAGCTGATTTTGAAGTTGCAGCAGAAGTGGATTGTTCTTGCTTCCGTAACTATTGTACAGATGTAACAAATACAGCTGACGCTGGAATAACGACACCAGATGGACCATTGACTCCACCAGTTGGAACAAATCCATTATTAGAAACAATCTATGTATTAACGGATCCAAGTGGTGCGATTTTACAAACAGATGATGTAGATGCTTCTATGGTAGAATTTGATATGAGTACATTGGCACCAACTGCTGCAGGTGGTGTATTGTGTGAGGTGTGGGCAGTCAACTTTGACTCTTCAGACCCTGATGCAGCTGCTTACGTAGCGGGTGCATTGGACATCACAGCATTGTGTTATCCACCAGATCCGTGTCTTTGTATTGATGTGTCTTGTTCAGCATGTTATATAAATAAATTAGAAGCAGCCTTGCCACCAATAACGACAGCAGCGTGTGTTTGTCAAGGTGATCCATCAGGCGTATTCTCTTTATTAGCAGATTGCGATACAGATAATGGTGCAGGCTCAACGATAACTTGGTATTTAGATGATATGATGACAGTTGTAGCGACAGGTCCTTCTTTTGATCCAGTAGCTTCCAATGACGTTAGTACAGCGAATCCAGGTATAACAACCTTCTTTGCACAATGTACTAATGCAGATGGATGTAGTTCTCCATTTAGCGCACCAGTTAACTTCGAGGTGAAAGCGACTCCCGAGGCGCCAGACCCAATCGATGTTTGTATCTGTGCGGATGATGTAGACGGAGATACCCCAATCTTAGTAAACTTTGGCGTAGTAGCTGGGGGAGCGACTTTCAATGTCTATGCCGACGCTGCAGGAGGTGCTCCATTGGCATCAGGTTTATCTGCTCCAGTTGATGTAACAGCCTTTGTAAATACAACAATGGTAGGTATCCAACAATTATTCATAACAGAATTTGTAACGACAGCAACTCCACAGGGCGATTTGACTTGTGAGTCAGATTTAGCGTTGTTTGAATTGGAAGTAATTATGAATCCAGATCCAACGGTAGATCCAGGACCATTCTATTTCTGTAACAATGACGATGGCACGAATTTAAATGATTTGGCAATGCCAGCGACAGCAGGCGGAGAATGGTTTGTTTATGATTCAGCAACAATGGGACCATCAGGATCAGCAGTTCCACCAGGCATAGTTCCAGCGGATTTTGCACCAGGAACTTATGAATATATTTATGTGGTAACAGCAATGGGTCAAGGCGGTTCTTGTCCAGATTGTTCAGCACAATCCGAGCCAGTAACGATAGTTATTTGTGAGGTAGGTGACCCAACGTGGACATCACCAGGTTCTTATTGTTCATTTGAATCAGCAGATGGCATCGCATTAGATCCATTCGTATCAGGAGGTGTAACGGCAGCAAATAGTTGGAGTTTAAACCCAATGAGTCCAACGACAGGTGGTGCAATGGTAACTGATAACGGAGATGGCACAGGTTCCTTTGCCATATCAGACGCATCAGCGATTACTGAGTGTGTATTATATACGATCACTCATACAGTAACGATAGCGTGTCCAGGTTCAGGCTTTGACTGTGTAGAAAGCGAAGATCAAATCTTAGAAGTATGTCCAGAATTCGATCCAACATTTATCACTGAGTGTGTATGTTGTGACGAAGATGGTTACTGGTTACCAGGAGGAACGACTTTGACAAATCCAGGCGGACTTCAAGATTTACCAGGAATAACGACAGTAGATCCAAGTGGGTCTTGGTCAGGAACAGGCGTTTTCTATTTAGACAATGATCCAGATGGAGATGGAGATCCATTCACCATGCCTGATGGATACTGGTACTTTGATCCACGTGTAGATGATCCAGTGGGCACCTTGACACCATTAGTGGCAGGGGCAACAGGACAGTTCATTACTTCAGAAGGAGAGTGGACGATTCAATTTGAGGTTGGAGACCAACCTTGTGAAAACGAATATGTATTGGACTTTGATGTATCATGTCCAGTAGACGTAACTTTAAACGACGACCAAATCTGCTTATGTGGATGTGGCGAATATGATTTAACGCAATTATTCAACCCAACAACGACTCAAGGTGGATTGTGGTGCTTGGATCCAGGCGTAAATCCAAATATTGATCCTGCTGTAGGTGGTATTGATGTAGCGGGAGATATATTATCTTACGATCCTACTCAAATAACAGAAGCAACAACTGTTTTTGTAAAATATTCAGTAGGAAACGCTTGTGCAGGTGGTAACTGTGTAGGAGTTGGAACAACTTCTATTACATTGGTACCAAAACCAGCTCCAGATTTCGACTTACCAGATGCGGTATGTACTTTAGAAGCATTAGTGCTTCAAAATTATGTAGTACAACCATCTAATGGCACTTTCGCAGCAGCTCCAGAATCATTCAGTCTTGGTACAGTAACAGCAGCAACAGGAATGGCATCAGATGTAACTATAGTTGATGGTGTATTGTTAATGGCTAATGGCTTTACAGGAGACATTGAAGTCTGTTATGATGAGGTATCAACTGACCCAGTCAGTGGTTTAGATTGCTCAGTGAGCGATTGCGAAGTTATTACAGTAGGTGATATTAGTGCAAATGTAACAGAATGTGATACAGCTTGTGTGAGTTCAAGTTCTTGTTTTGATTTAGAACAATTATTTACAGATACAACAACTCAAGGTGGTATTTTCTTCCCACTTGATCCAACTCAGGGAGGCGAGCTTAATGGAACCAACTTATGTTATGATCCAGCTGAAATAACAGATGTAACAACAATTGAAGTTGTTTATTCAGTAGCTGCTGATCCAACACAAGTAGGAACAACTTGTATCCGTTTAGATACTGCTAAAGTAACAATCGTCCCTCAACCAGAGGTTGATATGGACTTAGGCGATTTCTGTGGTGGTGAAACAATCAGTTTATATGATTACATCGTTTCTCCTTCAACTAATGATACAGGTGATGACGGATCTACTGCTTACGTTTCAACATTCACAGTGACAGATGTAGCAGGAGCAGATTTATCAGGAACAATCTTGATAGACAATGCAACAGGTATTGTAGACTTTGGAGGTTATACTGGTTTAGCAGAAATTTGCTACACAGAAACAGTATCTATTCTTGATGATGTTGATGATACTATTGAGTTATTTGCATGTTCTGATACAGATTGTGAAGTAATAAGAATTTATGATGTTAACCCATCATTATTGGATGTAGATACAGTATGTGTAAGCTCTAGTCAATGTATTGATTTAGAAAGCTTCTACACACCAACTACAACTACAGGTGGTACATTTAGTGAAAATGCAGGAAGTCCGCTTCCAGAAGGTTTCAATATTCAAGGAACAAACCTTTGTTATGATCCAAGTGAATTTGAAAACCCTACAACTGTATGTTTCGATTACACAATTGATTTGTCACCAGAAAATGAAGGTTCTACTTGTTCAGGAACAACAACAGCTTGTGTAACGATTACATTTGGTGTTCAAGCATTCTTGGACTTACCAGAAAAATGGTGTTCAGATGATACTTTATGCTTATTAGCTAACTATTTATCATTGAAAGATGCTAATGGTGATGTTATTCCAACGGACGGAGCTTTAGGCGATTTCCAAGTAGTAGCAACTAATACTAATGATGGTACAGGCTTTACAGGTAATATACCTTACGATGAGGCAGATTTATATGGTGGTGTTGCTACCAATGATAATGCTGCTGATGCAAGTACCTTATTTGATGATTGTTATATACCAAGCCTTAAGTTTGAAGGATTTGTAACAATCCGAGTAACGGTAATGGATCCATTAGGACAATGTATGGTAATGGCAGAAGACAATATAGAAATATGCCGTGGTGGAACAGCTGACTTTAAAACTCCAGCTCCAGTTTGTGAAGGAGATGGCGTAATCAACTTAACAGATTTAACTACAGATGTAGCTCCTTATCCTTATAATGGAGATGGAACCCCTTGTGGTGAATTTATAGTATTTGATGAAGATGGCAACAGTGTACCATTGGCAACAGTTTGTACACCACCAGTTGACCCAGGTATGCCAGAAGTATGTACTTACGAATGGGATCCAGCAGGTTATGGCGGTCAAACAATGACAATCCGTTACATAGTAGGATCAGGCGTATGTGCTGACTCTATAGATATGTTAGTACCAGTTTGTAGCGAAGTAACAGCAGAGTTTGAATTAGATACTTTAGGCTTATGTGAAGGTGGTAACAAGCCAGAATGTTTCAATATGGGATTAAACAATACGCCAGCTTATGATACAACACTTGTTTTAGTAGATCATTACTTGATCCACATTGACACAGTTTATCAATTTGGTGATACTGCTTTGATTCACGTAATTGACACCATTCAAGTAGAAGAAGAAGTAGTATGTCAGAAAGGACATTATGAATTGGGACCAGGTCTTGTATGGGCAGATAGTCCAGAAGATATGTGTATAGAGTTAGACGGTTCAGATGTAACAGAAGGATTTACAAGCTATGTAGTTTATGTAGTAGGTAAAAACTTAGATTACGACTGTGACGGCGCACCAGATGCAGGCTTTGATTGTTCAACACCAGAGGAAACAACTTGTTTCGATAAGGATACCTTGTTTATAACAATCGAACCAGCGAAATTTGATCCATTCTTTGCTTTACCAGACACAATTTGTTCAGATGCAGCGGATGCAAATCCATTTGCTATAGCAGTAAGTGCAGTAGATACAATCGTATTTGGTGAGATAGATGCAGATAATTTCCCAGAAATTAAAGATTCTGTAGCGATGGATGATATCATAGTGAACTTTGGCGATGAAGGAGATGAGTTAAATATGCAAGCAACTGTTCCAGATGAATTGGTTGATGTATTGACTATAGATGATTCTTACTTCTGTGGACCAAAAGGAAAAGTAATTGATATGTATGTAACAATCAATTACCATGAGAATGATCCATTGGCACAGGGAGACCACAGTGGTTTCAATGTTGTTGGTCCAGGAGGAGCGATCCTAGTGAATGCATTAGACAACGAATTGCCTTGTGATCCAAATCCCAATGATCCAATAGTATCAGGTGATTCAAATGATGATGCCTTTACTTGTTTGATTCCATTTGCAGACATTTTAGCTGCTTATGATGATTTGACAGTTACAGCAAACGATGGACAAGCAGTATTAGATTCAATAATGGGTGAATGTGTAGATAAAGTATTTACATACTCATTAATTACTAATGCAGCAGGTATGGGAATTGACTTAGGAGTTTATGTAGAGTATGTAGTTATACCAAACTGCTTTAACGCAACAGCTTACTGTCATGACGCAACAGATTCATTGATCTTAACAGAAGGAATCTTTACTTATGATACATTTAACAACCAAGTATTATTGGAATCATCTGACTTGATCGCATTAGCAAATGCAGAATGTCCAGGTTGTCCAGTTAATTTGGTTATAGAAAATACATCATTAGCTTGCTTCAGTTGTGAACCAACTTTCTGCGATACAATGACTATTATGCCAGCATTATCAGCAGAATTAGTTTGTAACTATGAAGGGGAAGGTTGTGCAACAGGTATATTAGATTTACAAGACTTATTTGTTTCTGCTTCAGGCGGAGGTGTTTGGTCTGCGGAATTAGGAGATGGTACGCCAGTAGATGCTGAAGGTGGATTTATTGACGGTTCAAGTTTAGACTTTAATGGTAAAACTTGTATTGATGTTCAAGTATTCTATTCAGTAACTGAAAACTTATGTAATGGAGAATTCATTTCTTCACCATGTGAGCCAGCATCTGATTCAACTTTTGTAACATTCTACAACCCAACAGACAGCTTATTTACATCAAATGCAAGTCCATTCAAATGTATTGGAACAGATACTTTATGTATCTATCCAGATGCATGCTTAACTGATATAGCTTACATAGCAATCAGAAACAGCGAAGACTTAGTATTATGGGATGGTACAGCTTTCCACCCAGATGCAGAGGTAGTATTAGATACAACTTACAACATCAGCAATGAAGGTGATACTTGCGAGACAATTATTAATGTAGTCTCTGTATGCTTAGCATTGACAGATGTAGATTCAGATGATATAGCAGAAGATGTATTGAATGGCTTATGGCACATCGTAATGGAAGCAAGCTTCGGACCTTGTGGTCCTCAGCAGTTCAGTCAAGACGTATTCTTCGTAGAAGAAATTGCGATAGCGATGATAGACACGACAATTTGTGGAAGTTTGGATGATTACAACTTAGGCGGTATGGTATTACTAACCGGTGATGGTGGTATGACATTCACACCTCAAGGTGGCTTCTTCACATTGGAGAATACAGCAACAGGAACAGTAACAGGAGTAAATGGTACAGAAATCTCACCAGAGAATATGGATCCAGGAGCTTACATCGTTACTTATTCAGCAGGATCAGGTGGCAATTGTTATGTTTCAGATCAAGCGATCTTGACGATCATTGATGCACCTAATGCAGACTTTACACATAACGCTTCACCAGCAATTTGTGTAGGACAAGATTTAGTAATCGTTCAAGGCGAAGGTGACTTAACAGTTACAACAGACCTTACAATCACTAATGGCGCAACAATAGATATATTAGCAGATCCAACGACTGTAGTTGACGCAGCAACAAGCACTGTAACTTATAACATAGGAGATATAGCTCCAGGTTTATATACGGTCTGTCACACTGTCTCGGCAGAGGTCAATGGCATCACTTGTGATGACACTTACTGTGTAGACATCTTGGTATCAGAAGAAGCAATAGCGATCTTCAGCCCAGATTCATTGAAAGTATGTGAATCAATCTCAGGTGGAGTTGATATGACTCAATTCTTAGAGATTACATCTACTGACAATGCAGATAGCGGATTTGTATTAGTTGATGAAGCTGGCGTGCCAACTCCAGATGCTAACATATTAACAGGTAATACATTCAATCCATTCGGATTGGCAACAGGTTACTATTATGTACAATATTCAACAGGTGTTGACGGAACAGCTTCTGAATGTGTAGCGGATGATGTATTAACTATCTGGGTAGTACCAGCAGCAACAGGCGAGTTCGCTTATGATGATGCTTACTGTTTACCAAATAGCATGATTGCACCAGTACCAGCAACAGATCCCCCTTGTAATGACGAAGGATTCTTCGTAATCACAGACGGATCAGGAGCAGAAGTAGCAAGCTTTGATGCAGGTGGAGATTACACTCCAGTTACAGCTGGTTTGTATGAGATATGTTATACAACAGGTCAATCAGATGACATCGGTGACATTCTTTGCCCAATCACAAATTGTGAGACGGTTGAAGTTTGTGAAGAAATTGATGTAGATGTAGAAGAAGAACCAGACTTCTGTGAAGGATATGGTTTAGATATTAACCTATGGGATTACTTAACAGGTGATGAAAATGGTTTGTCAGGTACTTGGACATTGATAACAACTGATTTAGGAGTAGTAGTCTTAGATAGTACAACGATCAATGTTGGTGATGTTGCAGCAGGTAGCCAAATCATTTACAACTACTTTGTAGAAGGATGCAACCCAGCTTGTGATATTGACATAACATTCACGATAGATATAGAAGAATCTAAATGGGATCCAGGCTTTGACTTAGTATGCAGTGGCTGTGACGGAACGGAAGCTCCAACAGTAGCTGAGACTAACGAAGTAGGAGATGTGTTCTTGTGTTCTGATTTGAACGCTTATGATTTAGACTTCCACTTCGGTGATCCAATTGACACAATCGTGTTCAGTGGATATGGCATTGATGTGATAGAGACAACAGAAGGTTCAAACTTCCAACCAGCGAATCCAAACATAGGAGATGGTTCAGTATGCTTGATAGCACCAGAAGATTATTTCTGTGGTAGAAGAAATCAATTGTTGAACTTAGAGTTTACTTACAATTATGTAGGTTTACCAGATCCATTTGATCCATCAATCATCACAAATGGTGATTATGATAGTTTATATATTTCAGGTCCAGGTGGCGAGCAGTTCTGCGTAGTAAGCGGACCAGATGCACCATCAGATCCAACATATGTACCAGGTCAACCAGGTATCCCTGTAATAACATCAGGTAACCCAGGTAACCCAGATGATGAAACATTCCCAGACATAACAATCCCTTACGAGGTAGTATTGTTGATGTATGACGATATGGTAGGAGATGGACAAGCTTACTTAGATAGCTTATTCTCTTCTTGTGAAGCATTGGTATTCAACTATTACTTAGTAACAAGAGCAGCACCTGTATCAATCGAATTGACAGTAGTAGCAGATGTAGAAGTAACTAAGAATTCAGCAGCAGCATATGATGCAGCAGGAAATGCATTGCCAGCAGGTCACTTTGTAATTGATGAGTCAGGAAATGCAACATTTGCCGCTCAGGTTCTTAATGAAGATTGTAGTGTAAGTGATGCAGCCAATCTTCCTCAACCAATCACGATAGTTGATACGACATTTGAATGTTCAGCTTGTGCAGATCCATTTGGATTGATTCACAACCAAGACATTTATGTATCACCAGCAGTTAATGCTGATATTAATGATTTAGCAGACTTCTGTGCAGAACCAACGTTCACGCACGCTAACCTTACTGAATTATTTACTGCACCAGCAGTAGATGAAGATGGAAACTGTATAATCAGCGGAAGCTGTACAGGTGGTGGCACTTCAGAAGGAGGAACTTGGACAACAGATAGAGGAATCGTAGAAATTGATCCTAATGGAAATGCATTACTAGATGTTAGTTCTGTATTACCAACAGATGCTGAGTTAGAGCAATGCTTCTTGGATGTACAAGTTACTTATACTGCTGAAGGTGCTACTAGCATTGTAGATGCAGATGGTAATGAAGTATTAATTCCAGGAACAACTGGTTGTGGCGATTGCGAAAGTGCAAGCGACAACGGAGTTATCAGAGTTTACATACCACCAACAGAGATCTTTACATCAAATGCAAGTCCTTACTTGTGTGTAGGAGATGACTTGACGATAGATATATCTGATAAATTGGAAACTGTAACAAGTGTAACAGTTGTCAACGGAAGTGCTGTGGAAGTATTCGCAGATGCAAACGGAGACTACAACTACACTATACCTGCAGATCACAATGGTGAGCCATTTGAAGGATTGTACACAATCGTTGTAACAGGAACATTTGGACCTTGCAGCGTGACAGAAGAAGAAAACATCTTCATCGTAGGTACACCAGATGCGACAATCAATGACTTGACTGCTTGCGAAGGCAATATCAACTTAACAGGAATGGTTCCAGCTGGATCTACTCCAATGGGAAGTTGGTCAGTGAATGGCAGTGCAATTTCAGGTGATGAATCAGAATTTGCAGCAGGTGATTATACAATCACTTACTCTGTAGGAACATTAGGTTGTTCTGCTGAAGGTACTGCTACCTTAACAGTAGTTCCAGGACCAGATGCTTCATTCACAACAAATGGTCAACCATTTATTTGTGTTGGAACAGATCTTTCTGTAACTCCAATCGGAACAGGTACTACAACAGGTTTGACTGTTTCAGCTGGTGGTACAGTAATCAATGATTTATTAGACACTGGTGATTACTCAACTGACGGAATGCAAGGATTGTACACAATCACGCACACTGTAGAAAATACTGAAAACGGTATTACTTGTACAGATGAAGCGAGCATTGATGTATTCATCATTGTAGATCCAGATGCAACATTAGTAGATACAGAATCTTGTGAAGGAGTAGTTAACTTAACAACTATGCTAGATGCAGATGCTACACCAGGTGGAAGCTTCAATATCGTAGGCTTGGATCCATTCGGTGGAAACGAGGTAGATTTAGCAGCAGGTTCTTATACAGTAACTTATACAGTAGGTGCAGCAGGTTGTGAAGCAACAGCTTCAGCAACATTAACAGTATTACCATACAACGATCCAACAGCAACTGTTCAAGAAACAGTTTGTGCAGGTGGAGAGATCAGTATCGTACCAAACGGTTCATTAGGCACAGTAGGTGGAACAATTGCTCCATTCTTGACTGGCGATCCAATCAATGGATTTGCAGTAAATGCAAATACACCAGAAGGTTTGTATAGCTTCATCCATACAACAAGTGATCCTTGTGGTGGAAGTGCAACTTACTACTTATTTGTTTACGGCGCACCAACAGCAGATTGGGCAAGTATCTTGAACGATCCTTGGGCATCTGATGAATTGTGTATCGAAGATGCAGGCGTAGACTTAACTCAGTACTTAGAGAGCGAATCTACATCAGGTGGAGACTTCACAGGAACAGGAGTTAATGGCAATACATTCTATCCAAATCAGGCAGGAGCAGGAACGCATACAGTAACTTACTCTGTAGCCACTCCAGCAGGATGTGCAATAACTGAATCAACAGTAATAACAGTACTAGATGTACCGAATCCAGGATTCGATGTACCATCACAAGCTGTATGTTTAGATTGCTACCCAGAAAGTGGATGGAACTTAAACCCAGTGACAGATTACCGTCAAGAATGGTCAGTAGAAGGTCCAGCAGGATGGTCAATCAGTGCATCGAATGTATTCAGTGCAACTGAGGCAGGAACTTACACGATTACTCATACTGTATCAGTAGGATTCAGTTGTGTAGAAACCTCAGTTCAAACAATCGAAGTGGCACCAGAAGTTGAAGCAATGACCGATCCCAACACATTATCATTCTGTGTAGCCGATCCAACCGTGTTTGACTTAGGTACTACATTGACAGCAGGTTCTACCTTAGGTGGAATGTGGTTTGATGCAGATGGAAATGCAGTAGATGCGAATGTTAATATAGCAGACTTAGCAACAGGAGCTTATGTTTATACTTATGAAGTAGGAGGAGAAACATCTAGTTGTGATGGAACGGCTACATCATTTGTCAACCAAAGTAATTGTTACCAATCAGCGAATGTAACGATCATAATCAATGAAGTAATTGATGCGAGCTTCGAGATAGTAGACTTTACATCTCCGGTTTGTGGATCAGACACAGAAACATTCGACATCGTCCCAAGCAATGGACCGTTTGCGGTATCAGCTTGTGATTCGGATACTTCAATGATCGTTAGTACTGCTCCAACAGCGGAGGTTGTAATGACGAACTTGACAGCGAATGCATCGTTTAACTTGACAAACTTGTCAGTATTGAATGCTGTAACAATCTCATTGACTTATGCACCAGATCCAAATCCAAATGTATTACAGAATCCAGCAGCTCACCAAGGTTATAGCCTTGTAGGACCTGACGGCACAGTAATCTTAGTAGTAACACCGCCATCTCCATTTGAGCCAGCAGGTTACTTCGGAGGTGATGGCAACCCAACTCCATCTGTAACCTTAGATTACGAAGACTTGGTAGCAGCATACGGTGGAGAAGAAGAATTACAATCAGCGTTTGCTTGTACATCAGGAGAGTTCCAATTCAACTTGAATTCAAACTCAGCTCAGTACTACATCGCATTAGATGTTTGTATTGATTACTTAGAAGTACCAGGTTCCTTCACTGTAAATGGTGAGACTAACTCAGGCTTTGTAAGCTTGGATGTAGAAAATGCAGAATTTGTATTGAATACATACACAGAGGTAGATACGACATTTGAAATTTGCTACACAACTGAGCAATGTGACTTTAATAACGGTGGTTGTTCTGCAACAAGCTGTCAAGAAGTTACGATCTATGCACCAGTTAGTGCAGATATCTTAGATGCAGTAGATCCAATTTGTGAAGGTCTAAGCGTATTCTTCTTAGAATCATTATTGACACCAAGCACTACAATAGGTGGAAGTTGGTCATTAGATGCAGCATCAGAAGCAGCAGGGGCAGGAATCTACAATGAATCATTGTTGAGCTTGAACTTCATCGACTTCGGTGGTGCGGACTTTGTAGATGTAACAGTAACTTATACAGTAACTGGCACGCCTCCTTGTCCAGATGATTCAGATTCAGTAACAATCAGAGTATACAATGGTGTTGAAGCTGGCTTCTTCACGAATGCTAGTCCATCTATCTGTTCAGGTGATACCCTTATAGTAACAACTTTCCCATCTAATGGTGGAACGAGCGTGTTAACTGTTACTAATAATGGAACAATAGATCTCTTAGCAGATGCTGGTATAACAGTTAATGATGATGGTACAACTACATATACTTATGACATACCAGCCGACTTTGCAGGCTTATACTACATCACTCATACGGTAACAAACGGAGCTTGTGAGGATACAGAAGTAACTCCAATCTACGTAGTAGGTGAGGCAGTAGTAGAATTAGCAGCAGACATCGAGTTGTGTGAAAATGAGATAGCAGAATTGAACTTGTTGACCTTCTTAAGTGATGAGACAACAGGTGGTGGTACATTCTTCGTAAACGGAGTTCCTCAACCAGGATCATTCGTACCAGTAGTAGGTACTAATACAGTAGTTTACCAAGTAGGTCAATTCGGAGGAGCTTGTGAAGCTTCAGATGAAATGATTGTAACAGTGAACCCAAGCCCAGACTTGAGCTTTATTCCAACGGACATTTGTGCAGGATCTGCAGCAATTGACTTGACAGGAATGACTTTCACAGTTGACGGAGTTGAAGCAGATTCATTTGATCCTTCAACAGAAGGAACCTTTGTAATCACAGCAACGAATATGGCAGGTTGTTCAACGACAACAAGTGTAAATGTATATGGTACACCAGAATTGAACCTTCCAGCTGATTTAGCGATTTGCGAAGGTGAAATCTTGAACTTAGACGAATTGATCGCATCTTCTGGCTCAACAGCTGGTGGAACTTGGTCAGGCTTCCAAGTAGAGTTTGGTGACTATAACAGTACTGGCACATCAGCTTATTACTTTGATGGCAACGATTTAGGTGGCTTTACCAACTTGTTAACTTACACAGTAGGAACAGGTGATTGCGAAGCATCAACTAACATCGGAGTATTGATCCACAACCCAGTGAATGCGAACTTCTTCGTTCCAACTTCATTGTGTAGTGATGATGAGCCATATACATTAGTAGGCACAGGCGTATTTACTGATGAAGCAGGCAATGTAATTACTGAATTTGATCCAAGTCAAGGAGCAGGCACTTACCAAGTTACTCATACAGTAACAGATGGTGGATGCAGTGCATCAGCGACCTTGTTCATCGAAGTATTCAACGGAACTGCAGATGCAGGCTGGTGTGTAATAGATAGTGGAGATGAAACAGTTTGCAACGACCTTTATACATTCTGTGATGCAGATGCTAATGGAGAAATCACATTGGTACCAAACAATGCAGGTGGTGTATGGACTTGTGCAAATGGTGCATTTGGCAACTTAGACCCAGCAACGGGTAGTGTAACTTTCCAATATGAAATGGGAGATGCATTAAGCGCAAGCTTCGCAGTAACTTATGAGATTCCAGGATCTTGTGGAAGCACAGGAACGAAAGTGATCAATGTATTTGCAGGATCAGAAGCACCAGAAGCATCTGATGATGTAATTTACGGATGCTTAGATGCAGAAGGCGAAGCAGTAACAATCAGTGCGAGAACAGGCTATGATATCATCATAGTATGGGCAAATGCTGATAAGACAGAGAAGGTAGCAGAAGGAGAAGCAGGTGAGGATTATGTATTCTCTCCAGGTATCTTATCAGAAGAAGAGACCTCTTACTACTTCAGTTCAAGAAACAGCTTAACAGGCTGTGGTGGTGATGTAATCACTGTAACTTGGATAGCAGAAGAAGCGCCATTGGATCTATCAGATATTGATATGGCACAATGTGGAGATAACTCATTCGGTTTCACATTAGAATGTGTAGACGGAGCGACTTATACCTTGATAGCACCAAATGGAGATGTAACAACAAGTACAGATTGTTCCTTCTTAGTAGAAGTGGATAAGAAATCAGATGCAGTGATCTACCAAGCATACTACACAACAGCCAATGGCGGTTGTGAGAGCAATGTAGCAACGATTACATTGATATCTTACGATGCAGTATTTGTAACTTACACAGTGTTACCAAACCAAACTGATGATACATATGACATAGTCTTTGTAATCGAAGGTGGTTGCGGAGAGTCAATGTTCAATGGAGAAGAAGTAGATGGCTTTAGTTATACAGTAACTGACATTCCAATGGGTGAAGACTTTGCATACGAAGTAACATCAGATTGTGGCGCAGGTTGTATGGCATCTGGAACGGTATTAGGACCAGAAGCATCAGGAGCAGTTAATGACTCTCTTACAACATCAGTGAACTCAGAGATAATTTGTATCAATGTAATGAGCAATGATCCAGGTGCAGTATCAGTAGTAAGCTTTGATGCCTTCAGTGAATTAGGCGGCGAGGTTGTATTATCAGCTGAAGAAGGTTGTGTATTCAACTACTTCCCACCTAATGATGCTTGTAATGTAACAGATAGCTTTACTTACACAGTAGTTGATGGAGACGGAAATGAGTCAACAGCTACGGTATACATCGACATCGTTTGTGCACCAATAGAGTTTGAAGCTTATCCAGAATTGGTTTGTAACAAAGAAGAAGGAACTTGGGAATATGTAGTCCCTTACATTAATGCTGAAGCAGATTACACATTCAATGAATGTGGCGGAGCAAGTCAGTTATTGGAAGGTGTTCCAGTAATCACGATTTCAGGTATTGAAGGTGGTTCTGTTTGTTTGGAAATCTATGATGGAGATGGCAACTTGATTTATGACTTCGCAGTCGAAGTAGTAAGTTGTGTTAAAACAGCGATCGAGTTGATTAGTTTTGATGGAGAAGTTCAGGAGTCTGGTAACAGATTGTTCTGGTCAACGGCATCAGAGATCGACAACGATTACTTCACATTGGAAAGAAGCTTTGACGGAGTCAACTTCTCAGAAATTGCTACACAAGATGGCAAAGAGAGAAGTAACGTGAGAGTAGATTATACAGAAATGGACTACACAGCACCAGCTGGCATTAGCTACTACCGTTTATTGGTAACAGATTTAGATGGTTTAACAGAAGTTGCATCAAGAGTGATCGCTCTAGAGAGAACGACTGGCGAATTCTTAGTGAATGTAGCACCAGTACCATCATCAGAGTTAATCAATGTTACTTTTGATATTGAGAATACGAACTTTGCAACAGTAAGAATCATTGATGTCGCAGGAAAGTTAATTGAAGAAAGAACAGTGGAAACTGAGACAGGCTTGAATAACTTAACATTAGACATTAGAGCTTACGCAGCAGGAACGTACTTCTTAACTGTAACGAGAGCAGATGAAACTGCTACTACTAGATTCATCAAAGAATAGTAGTAATGAAATGAAATAGGACTTGTTTAACAACAGGTTTTAAGATACAAGGTCCCTTGGCGAAAGCTGAGGGGCCTTTTTTTTTGTGAATGCTTCAATGCTTCAATGTTGAGTCCACTCCAGAAAGATAAAAAATCAAAAATGTTTTTTTTAGCGATCTTTGCACTTTTCTCAATTCCCTGATGCTCAGGCATCAACGAATCTCGAAAAATGCAAACCTCATCTAAAAAATTCCATTTTGTGAAAATCATCTCTTTTTGGAGTAGACTCAATGTTACAATGCTTCAATGTTTGAATGTTCTGTTCTTTTTTATTGAAGCATTGGAGCATTATAGCATTGAAGCATTCTTCAAAAGGGGGAAGCGCGGAGGAGGAACTTGGCGACGGAGGTGCGAGATATACGAAACTACGCCCGATGCAAGTGGAAATGTATGGAATGAATTACCAACAAAATTCGCCACAAAGCCCTACGTAGAGACATTGCATGCAACGTCTGCCCAACCGACCAAACCAATTCCATACATTGCAGCGGGCAGCGGGGAGACTACTGAATCAAAGAAGATACTCGCCGTCCCATCAATCAAGTTGAAGGCAGGCTAAAAAATTTAATAAGGCTTATAGGTGAGCATTTATAATTTGATCTTAGCGGTCAATAGGCTATTTTTGACGTATTAAACAATTGCGCTTTTGATGGGTCTTAAATTTTACTTGCTGCTTATTGTGGTTGAAAGTTGAAGTTTGAAAGTTAAAAATGTTCAAGCATTGCGCCAAAAGCACCAGAAATCTGGTTGCGCCCGAAAAAGGTTGACAGGTGTAGAGTTGTCAGAAATCTCGGGTTAAGTTAAAAAAAATTACTTAGAAATCTCCTTAATGAGGAGTTTTGTTCTTTGACACTGCTGTAAAGTACTAATG
>Ga0209187_1001287_pt1 | contig 30442 bp, 5 predicted proteins | sample BantaG_FD_187430 | JGI IMG/M metagenome (GOLD analysis project Ga0209187, IMG submission 187430) | Marine algal microbial communities from Bantry Bay, Ireland - BantryBay_4 metaG (SPAdes) (version 2) | ecosystem: Host-associated > Algae > Red algae > Unclassified | place: Bantry Bay, Ireland...
AGTCTTAGTGCCTGGACTATTCCACGTTATATTATTGTCAGCATCTCTTACACCGTCGTCATATGTAAATGAAGCTACTGTCCCGACATTACTATCGTCTATGACTATTAGCTCTCCGATACAAACTGTATCTGGCGATAGTGTAAAGTCTACTACTGGTGCTGCTTCTACTGTCAATGTAAATGTTGGACCTTGTCTTGGACATTGATCATTGTTGTAATTATATAATGTCGAAACTGTATATACGCCTACTGGAAGTCCTGTAGGATCGACAATACCTGCAGCCAGATCAAAATACGTTCCTGGCGGTGTTAGTGTCTCTGTAAAGTTACCATCAGAATCCAAAATCGTCGCATTAAGATCAAATGGAAAAGTCACTCCAGACTCGTTCTCACATACTGATCCCGTTGCGGATGTAAACATCGTCAATGGATTTGGACAATCATCTGTTATACATGTCTGCATTGCAGGATCACTATCACCACACGGTGGTGCACCTAAGGCTGTGATTGTAACTGTCACTGTCTCTCCTATCGATAAGCCCGACTCGGTGTGACTTAAAACTGTATCATCGTAATCTACTGGAAAGCCATTAGGTTGGCTCGGTGTTACTACAATAAGGCTATATCCTGTTGCGCCATCTACTGCTCCCCATACAAATTCCAATGAACTATCTGATATCGACCCACACTCTATGGCTGGTGTCTCTAATGGCGCTATAACTTCATAACTGGCCATTACCGGATCTGATACACAACCATTAATATCTGTTACTGTCAAGAATACTTCTTGTGTTCCCGCTGCAGCAGCCGTAAATTCCACTGGTCCTGCAGAATTATTATTTATTGGCATCCAATCGTATTGAACAATCAATGGATTACCATTGCCATAATTAGACTCAAATGCTGTAGCTGATTCTCCTATGCATATCTCTGGTGTAATATCTATTGCTGGTACTGGTACAGGTATTGTACTTAAGTTAAGCGTACCTGATGCATCACCGCAGGCTGTCTGTGCATCTACAACGATACTTTGACTAAAGTCAAAATCAGTTAAATCAAATGTAATATTAGCTCCACCATTATTCTGGTCCATAATCACTGCTCCTGTCCCTGCTGTATTCCACGTATATGTATCTGTACTACCAGGAGCCGTTGCTATAGTAAATTCTTTACCTACTAAGTCATTAGCACAGAACTCTGTATCTCCTTCTATAATCGGCGGGCTTGCCTGATCTGATACTAAATTATATGGTCCGAAAATCTCCTCACACACACCTGTCAGCTCGGGAGAACCTTCTGGAAAATTGAAATTTGTAAATTGATATGAAACTCTTACACAATACTCACCTTCCGAACCTGACGTTACAGAAAACGGTGGATTTGGATTCTGAGAATCCCCTGATTGGAAGCTTGAGTTTACATCATCACAGTCGACCCATTCTACCAAGTAGTTAGGTTGTATCTCAGGCCATTCTGTATCGATATCATCGAGTAATAACTCCCAGAAGTATTCTGTACCAGCACTCGTACATGGACCAGGTGTAAGCTCCGCCATAATCTCAAGTGCATTTACTGTCAAGAGTATAATAGAATCACAGTTCTCTGACTCCCAATCTGCTTCTTGTGATAACTGAAATAGCGTAATACACGCTTCTTCAGAATTAATATCAATATCTACTTCTTGTCCTGTCTGTGGCTGCACATACTCATAAGGTTCTATGTCTCCATCTAATTCTAATTCTTTGAACTGGCACTCATACATGTACCAAGTATGATCTGTTTTATCTCTATTTCCGATAGGATTAATAACTAACTTCTGCTGGAATTCACATTCACAATCCGGATCTACTACTGTATAGACTAATGTATCATTATTATCTACATCAGCAAGTGTAATATTAGTAGCTCCTAACCAGCCAGCGACTCCTCCTCCGCAGAGATCATCAAAGGCTTGAGATGGATCAAAGCCTGAAACTGTGACCAAGTCTTCTATACATACATCTATAACACACACTTCATCTGGAAGTGGTTCTACTAATATATCTATACAACATTCGCCGACACAATCTGCATCATCACATGGCTCCTCACAAGGACCTGTAATATCATCTAAGCATACTGTTATGGTAGTAGGAGACGTAACAGATGGTAATGTGAACCACGGCGTCGGTGCCTCCACCTCTAATTGATTAAATATCTCATTAGTAAAGCCATCTAATTCTGGACTAAAGCTCCACTCAAAACATAAATCTGCTTCTGGATCATAGGGACCTGGATCATCAAAGTCTCCATTGTCAGTAGGAGAACTTCCATCATGATTAACGTTAAATCTGATTTGCTGGCCTGGGCAATATTTTCCTGGTACTGGAGATTGACATTCTGTCTCTGGCACAACTTCTTCAAAATCATCCAATACGTAAGCCTCTTGACCTGCAATAGTAATCTCATATTGACATTCTGCTCCGTTACAACCATCGACAAATAGAAAATATGTATTACCTACTGTCATATCTGACAATGAAAATTCTATACATCTTAGTGTATTAGGACAGCCTCCATCACCTGCAATACATTCTCCATCGCAGGCTTCATATATACCTGATTGTATACCTATAGATCCTCCCGAGGGAATACATTCTGATGGGCAGACCTCCACCTCTATCTGTGGTGCTCCTGCGACGAAGGCAAACCATGACATATTATTAGGCACCCCTGCTCCATTACATAATGTCGCCGGCTGCGGTGGTCCTTGTATCATTCCTTCATAAGGCGGATTACATGAGGCAAAACCTTGAAGTAGATCATTGACATTACAAGTAAAACATCCATCAGGTCTTGCGTCATCACATAACTCACAGTAGATACCATTACTTCCATTACAGTTAGCACATGTTATCTCTATAGTAAACTCATGTATCAATGGGTCTCCACAGCCATCATCTAAAGTATAAGTCACTAATATATCACCAGCTCCAGGGAATATTGGGCATGGCGTATGAGATGATGTAAATACTGCAGTTCCGCAAGGATCATTATAATGTACTCCAGGTGCAAAACTACTTGGGTTTGGCCACGTCTGAGCCCCTGGATCTGTGGGATCTTCTGACCATTCGCAATTAGGGAATGAGTACTCATTCATACATTCGTTCTCATTTAATGTTAGACTTATACCTTCTGGTAAGTTATCATCTGGGTCTAACCACTCTAACTCATTACCAGGTATAGGTTCTATATTAAATGTCAATACTATTGGGCTATCTGGATTTACATTGCCACAGGCATCTTCTATTTCATACTCAAAAATTACAAAACCTTCTGTCTCACATACCACTCCACTCAAATCAGGTATACCTTGTATAGTTATCTGTCCTTCGCAATCATCTTCTACATCTATAGGAGGAGCAGTCGTCCCTATAGAAGCGAGGCATGGTACAGCTATTGTATTACTAATCACCTCCGTCGTCGGAGGAGTTGTATCTTCAAAAGTTACAGTTACTGTCTCTATAGCTGATACATTACCACAGTCATCAGTTACAGTAATATCGACTAAATATTCTGACTCACAATCTGAAACTGCTGTAGGTTCTGCAGGAATGGGATTTGGATTAAATATTATCGAAGCCAGTAGATTTTCAGGTGTCGTACACCCATTAGGATCTTCGAATGTCGCTGCCGCTACAGCTGCATTGATAGCATCTGCGGCTTCTTGAGAATTAGTCACGAGGACACATTCTAAGGGGCCTATATCTGTTTCCAAATTTAGGATTAATGGTATTTCTGTATCATCAGCTATGATGTCAAAAGAGGTTGTTACTTCACCCTCTCCACATAAATCGACATATGTTACAACAATTGTCTCTGTCATACTTCCTGAACAATCAGGTAAGTCTCCATTATAATTAGAACTGAACATTATATCTCCTGCTGAACTACAACCATCTGTCACGTCACCATCATCGATAAGTGCTTGCGCCTCAGCGGCTATGTAACTCATCACTAATGCATCATTACCAGCTTCACCACATTCGATTGTGAGATCAGCAATGCTGCCTGCTAATGTAGGATCTGCTGTATCTTCTATTATTATCTCTACCGTTGCTACATTACTTACTGCACCACAATCATCTTCAGTGATGAGGTCTACAAAAATACTTTCTTCACAATCAAATTCTGTTCCTACTGCTGGATCTGGATTAGTAGTATAGGTCACGTTAGCTACTAAGTTATCACCTGATGTACAAGCTTCCATAAAATCGCCGCCAGATAAAGACGCTACAAAATTATCTATAGCATCTTGGATGTCTGTAGCATTACCTGCTCCATCACATTCTAAAGTTGCGATAACAGAACCGTCTACTCCTACAAACTGAGGTGCATTAGTATCTGTAATTGTAAATGTAAGCGTCAATGGAAAAGTATTAGGTGGCGTACAATCGTCCTCGATGGTCCATGTGATTGTAATCTCAAAATCACAACCTGCTGTATTACTTATCCAATCATCAGAATCATAGTCATTAGCGATTGGCGTTACGATATTACCACATGCAGATGTTGCATCATCTTCTATCGCAGCTTCTACATCACCAAACCATGCATTAAATATTGCATTAGCATCTGGATCTTGCCCCTCGCATTCGGCGTCCTCATCGTCTGCATCAACATTTGACACATCTATCTGTGCCTGAATGAAATTAAAAGATAAGATCAAAATTGTAAAAAGGGTAAATAATTTTTTCATAAATCTCTTCTTAAAAAGGTATCTCTAAAATGGCTTATTGGGAATATATATTATCTATCTTTCAATATTTCGATAGTGTGTAGACTAAATTTAATACTTGACCTTCAATTCCCTAAAGAAAGGAAATATTAGAAGTGTCAAAATCTAACACGCTTATCTTAATATAGTTATGTCTCCAGCGACAGTTCTTAATATACCTTCTACCTCTATCTGTATAGTGTAAACATATACTTCAGATACAATTGCTGGACCGTTCTCTCCATAGAGTCCATCCCATAATGCCAGTCCACCATTTCCTACTGGTGGTGGGTTATTAGCATCAAAATTCCAGTCTATATCAAAGACAAGATTTCCCCATCTGTTGTAGACATTCATAGTCTTAGGGAATACTTCATCACCTTTGATAAACATTTTCCACTGACTATTCTCATCACTCGTACCTAGGTCAGGTGATATTACATCTGGAATATAGAATGCTTGGATTTGCTTGACATCTACTAAGAATATATCTGTCATAATCTCACAACCTCCGCTGTAGGTAATGACAGCTTGTAACTCAGCATCTTCTGTTGCACTTGGATAAGTATATGATAAGCATGTAGGGCTATCACATACTGGTACACCATTATTGAACCATACTATATTATCTATATCAGAAGGATCGAGTGTATTGTTAAAGTTAAGATCATATGTACCATCATTGTCTAAGATGATTACTGAGTTACCCGTAATCAAAGCAGTAGGCGTTGTAGGACTCATAATATCTACCATAGCCACCGAGCTTACACATCCATTACTATCTGTAGCTTGTATTAGGTGAGATCCGATACTCACTCCGTTAAAGGTTCCAGAATCTTGAGATCCACCACCATCGATAGTATATGTATATGGCGCTACACCGTTAAGGGCTTCTACTTCGATAACACCATCTGTATCATTAGGACAAGCAGGATCTGTTGCACTTAATAAATTAACAGAAGGAGGATCTACAAAAGTAATCGTAGTCATAGGCATATAAGTACATCCTTCAAAGTAATTATAAGTAAGGTTATAAGTCCCTGCTATAGCCAATGATGGATCGATCGTCCCATCAACAGTTAAGAAATCATTGACTGACCCATCTACCGACCATGTTCCTACACCAGTTCCTGCGAGTGTCATAGGCGTAGCAGTAATACTAAAAGGCACTGCATTTTCATCTATACATATACTCTGAGTAGCATCTCTACTGAAAGTAAAATCTTCGTTAGGGCAAGGGTCTGATGTACAAGTAAAATCCGCCATTACATCACCACACTCACAATCAGATAATGCCAATACCGTTATATCTACCGTCTGCTCAGAAACTAAATCCTCAACAGTAAATGTCAGTTCTGATTGCTCTGGAAACTCTACACCGTCTACAGTAACAATATATGAGTCAGCACAATCTACGGCATCCCAAACAACCTCCACAGTTGTTATAGATGATGTCCCACATTGTATCACAGGCATCTCTAGTTCTGGCTCCACTACTATTGATACAGGTATTACATCAGATAGACATCCGTTATTATCGATCTGTAATGTTACAGTCTGATCTCCTTCTGTATTAAAAATTACCTCTTGTGTTCCTTGTCCTGCGATACCTTCTACGCCATCACCAAAATCCCATATTAATAATTCGCTACCAGTGATATCATAGTCGTAAGAAATAATAGCACTTGTCCCCACACATATTGCTGGAGAATCAGAGGTCAAAGAGAACTCAGGATTTTCATATATATTTATTGTAAGCATTGTATCCTTAGTACAATTACCATTAGTATATCTCGCTACAAGCGTATATTCTGCAGAACCCGGATTAGGAGTAAATAGGTTACCATTAAATTCAGGATTTTGCCATTCAGCATCAATGATAATAGTAGATTCGAAAGGATCAAAACCTGTAATACTGAATTCTATAGCAGGATCGCCTTGGCTATAACAATATTCTGTATCAAAAACAGCTGATTGCCACACCACGTTACATGGACTTGCTGTACATAATGCTGTAGATTGCTTGTCTCCACATACTGGATCTATGACAACGACTCTTATCTCTACTTCCTGACCAGTATTCAGATTTTCTACTCTAAATTCCGACACAGATTGTATGCCTTGTGATACATCATCAATGAATACTTCATACATAAAATTAGTCTGATCGTTCCATCCAAATAATATAAAGTCAGTACCTGAATCTGAACATAATATCACAGGATCAGTAGAAGCTGGTGTGACTTCTATCATAATCTCGTCAGTCTCTGGAGTACAACCAGCTACTGTGTAAGTTAACGATACCGTGTATATGCCAGCATTATTCCATGCCAGTTCTCTTGTAGTTGCCGTAAGATTATCTATATCTGCTCCAGATGTGTTCCACTCTGTATTGATAGGTGGCGTTGGTAGGCCAGTATGCTCTATACTAACAATCTCACCTGCACAGACAAGAATCTTATCTGGTGTTAATTCTGGTATAGGTACAAGATTAACCGTAAAGTCTAACTCCGCTTGAGTTACACAACCATCTACAGGGCTTGTATAATCGTATATAGCTGTAAATGTCCCATCAGATACTGCCGCTGGATCAAAAATCGCCATATCGCCTATCTGAGTTACCCCCATACCGCTGAATGTCGATGTTCCTGCAGCTGGTGGTACACCATCTACTAAGACATCAAGATTAACCGCTCCAGTAATGTTATTACTACAGAAATTAGTCTCAGGGGCTGACAATACAATATCCGGCGTCTCACAAGATATCGCAGTACAAAAAGCAGAACTGGTTACATTATTACAATTAGGATTAGGATGTACAGCAGTGACTGTGATAGTTACCATATCATTCTCCATTAATCCTGTTGCTACAAATGAGGTTTCATTTGTCATTTGTGTTGTATTACTAAAATTACCATTCTGATCCGTATAATCGATTGTATAATTAGTAGCTCCTGTAACTTCATTCCATGTAAATGTGACTTCTGTTGTAGAAGGTGTACAGGATACCATTATAGGTTCTAATGCTTCGATTACATCAAAAGTCAGACTCTGCTCATCACTACAACCACTTGCATCAGTTACAGTAACAGCGATAGTCTCTGATCCGGCATTATTAAAAGTCAAGCCATTAACATCTCCAGTACCATTACCAAAATCCCATACAGGATTAGGTCCCGCTGCAGGTCCGCTTATTGTAAATGCCTCACCTTGGCATACATCCATAGAACTTATTGTAAAATCAGCTGATGGCAACTGTCCTATAGTCATAGTCGCAGTTAGTGTCCTAAAACAATTAGGATCCATGTCATCTACATAAATAAAACTTAAGTTATTAGCCCCTATAATTACATCAGCAGATTCTGGATCAAACAATCCGTCTGCTGTGACTCCGTTACCAGAGTAAGTAGTTGAAAATCCAGCTGGCGCTTGCGCTGTAAACTGGACTGTTGTGTTATTGGGATCTCCTTGACAGAATTCTAAATCTTCAAAATTACCCACAGTCGGATCAGGAGGACTACAGTCAGATGCAGAACAAGTCTGTGTATCCGATGGCGTAGCACATGGGCTGCCTTCTACATTAACTCTTATCTCTGCACTATCGCCTGCATTAACTCCAGTAACTGTGTATGTTGTACCTGTCAATGTACCAGTAGCTCCCGGAGGTAATGAGATATCGTCTACATTATAGTCAGTAGCACCCGCTACATCATCCCAAGTAAATACGATCTGTGTAGAACTTGAATTATCATTATCACACATCACTTCTGGAGCCGATAATCCCTCGTTGATAGTAATAGAGTATGTTTCCATAGCTTCACATCCATCTGCATTTGCTATCGTAAGCGTATAGCTGAAAGATCCTGACATGTTATACGTCACTCCTACTGTAGGACCAGTAGCAGAACCGCTTGTCACCATACCGGCACCAAGATCCCATGTGTAATTAGATACATTAGTCTGATCGCCTGTAAATTCTAACGTAACTTCTACGCCGGTACATTCTTCTTCAGGTTCGTTAGCTTCTACAACTGGTAATTCAGCCAGTGTAATAGGAAACTCTACCACCACATCACCACATTCTCCCATAGCAGAAAGCGTCAAGAGACTTGTAGGCATATAATCGTTGATAGATATATTTATTGTATTACTATTAGTCGGTCCATTAGCTACATAGCCAGGAGGAATATTCCAGGTGTAGGTAATTCCAGGCTCTGCATTAACACCAAGGTCAATATTAGTTAACTCATCAGGACATCTGATAGCATCATAAGGATTCATGACAGGATTAGCTGACATACCGCCTACCACGTCATAAGTACCGACTATGCCTGAGCATTCTGTCTCATTTCCGGTAAGCGCATCTTCTACAAAACCTGAATATTCCATTACATATCCACCTTGAGGTAAGATGACCGGATTACCCATACCGACGACCATATTAGTCAGAGAATCTCTCCATACATAATTAGAACTTACTAAGTCAAAATCTTCTCCATCTACTCTGTATATATCAGCGAATACTTGTATCCCCCCACCAGGAATACACTCAATGATAAGTGAATCCTGCAACTCTATAAGTAAAGCATTAATGACAATAAGACTGTCGCAATTATTACCCTCAAAATCTTGAGTCTCTGAAGCACCCACTAATTGCTCCTCATAACCTATAAAACTCTCTATCTCATCTATCTCTATACTTTCACCATTGACATTATAAATATATGGCAACTGACATTCGTAGAGAGGGATCTCAACTGGTCCAGGCTCGATAGAACCTACTAAGTTAATCTGAATAACCTGATTTATAGGGCAACAATCACCCCCTACAGTTACATTGATCAAACCGTTATTAGCTAATATATCTGCTATACCTATAGCGTCGCCGTCATTCCACTCATACTCTACGCCAGTAGCAGGATCTGTAAAAATTGGAGGAGAGAACTCGTCACCATCTATTGCCATAGCAACATAACAGAGGTCGAATTCTCCAAAATTTTGTTCTTCTAAATTTACTATAGTAATTGTATGACAAACACTGCCTCCGATACTTGCATCACAAAATGTAGCTGCTTCATCAAGGCATATCTCATAGACTCCTGTTTCATCAAATATCATAGTGACAATATTACCTCCTGGATCTCCATCTACACCCACAGTACCATATGACACGTCAGGTCCATTTCCGCTTTCTATAACAGCATCCCAAGACACACTCCCAGGATCTGGTCCATCTATAGACCACTCAAATTCTGCACCAACATCCTCCATATTAATAATGCCATTATCTCCAATTGCTGCAAAGAAAATCTCCTGACCCGGACAATAAACATCAGGTGCTATCTCATCACAACCACCACGAGAATCAAGGTAAGAATCTACTTCTATTTCTCCTGCATCTGGTACATTAAATACCCATTGATCAACCGATACATCTAACTCTACTGTACAAGTAGAACCACAGCAGCCATCTAATACAAAATTATAGACACCTCCGATTTCTAATCCTGTTAGATCAAGAGATCCATCTGCAGTTATACAATCAGAGTTTCCAGCGACACATGTGCCCCCATTACCGGGACAGCCGGACCATATACCAATCTGAACCCCATCTCCCGTACAACCTGTCGTACCTTGGACACAATTCGTTAATACAAAATCAACTGTCATCTCAGTATTACCAGCTACAAATGAGAACCATACAGCATTATGTATGGTACCACCATTACACATATCACCACCTGTGGTTCCCATAGCCATGGTATTATCGCCAAAAAAATCATCAATAGCGTTAAAATCACAAGCTGGGGCACCATCGCCACAGTTATCAGTCTGAGAATAAGAAATAGTTGTGAGAAGTAGAAGGAATGAAAAAGTCAAGAGTAGATTTCGCATCGTGTGTATATAGTTTCGGTATTATTATAAAGTCAAATCAATTTTAATCAATTTACAAAAGCCCATAAAATATTGATGAACTAATACCTATCGTATAAGCGTTATCTGACCTCTGATCAGCGACTCTCGATTGGTGTTATCTATATATTTGGCTATAAAAACGTAAACTCCCTGCTCTGCATCCCTCCCGTTATATGTTCCATCCCACTCGAAATCTTCAAATTCGAGAGAATTAGAACGATAAGTTACTAAATTTCCCCATCTATCGTAAATTCTGAGCTCTAAAACCCCAATAATGCCATCTGGATGATATAAAGACCACTTAGAGTTCTCCCCATCAATCCCTGGTGCAAAAATATTTGGCGTGTATACATTAGTGATTTCGCTATCATCTAATACGCTAATAATAATCGAATCAGATTGTATGCAACCATTATCATCAGTGGCCGTAAGCACTAATACTTGATCCTGAGTCACCGTAATGATAGGATCTAAGCAAAATGTACAATTTATTATAGAAGTATCGGACCACATTAGGCTCTCGACTTGAGATATAGGGATACTTATTGCAACTTCAAGATCTATAAGTTCTCCTACAGCAGCAGTTATATCATTACCTATATCAAGTGTAAATGGATCCACCACAGGCACTATCCACGGTATCACCTCATTACACAATAAAGAATCAACAAATAGAAACTCATACTCACCTTCTGCAAGCATGATATCTAATGGATCAGCAATGAGTTCTTGATTGATATATAGCTCAATATCTTCCAAATCTATGCCACTTATCATAATAGCTGCGCTGTCTCTCTCACATAATATGTCTTCACTACTTATAATAATGTCATTCAATTCTATATTTGACACTTGTTGTGTTATAGTAATATCCGATGATACAAGACATCCTGTGAGGTCGTCAGTTACTTCAAAGGTGTAGACGCCATTAGTGCTTGTAGTAAAATTTATATCATCAGATACACTTGTATTATCTATGGACCATGCATAGGATAAATTAAGGTTATCTGTATTAATCATTGGTTGTAATGTAACAGTAGAATCATTACATGAGATCTCCATAGCATCTGGAAGATTAGTTATAGTTATGTCTAATGCGCTAATCTCTATGAGATCATATGTTCCGCTTCCAGTGCATCCATTCATATCTAAGACATTAACCATATAAGTACCTGGCATTGCAGTAATTATGCATGGAGTATCAGCGATAGAGTCATTCTCAAAAAACCATTCAGTATTAAGATTACTCCCCATGACACACACCTCAACAGTATCTTTTATACATGTAAGCGTATCTCCTAATATCAAATAATCTGGAGCAATATTTATGATATTGTAAATTATGGTTCTTGTAGTCGTACAACCAGATGGCGCATATGCAGTAATTGTATATGGACCAGAATCATCTGGTATCGGGTTAATATCAGCGGAGGTATAGCCATTAGGTCCTATCCAGCGTACAGAATCGATGGTCGATATCAGCTCTAATGGTAGAGGTATAACATTATCATTACAATTACGTGATAGATCTTGCGTTATAATTGATGGTACATCAGCACTACCCTCTACAATGAAAGCTGACTCTGCAGTACACCCGTTTATGTCTGTGACAGTAACAGTGAAGATGCCTGGAATTATTATATCTATAGAGTCAGAATTACTGGATATCATTTCAGGTCCATCATAATTGAAAATAGGGTTAAATGCATTAGTTGTAACGATCGTCCTTGATATAGTACTGTCACAATCAATTATAGTAGAAGATACCTGAATAGTGATTAATGCTGCTTGGTCCTCTAAAACAATCGTATCTGATCTACTACACTGCCCTATTCTACTCTGCATAATATAGGTCCCTGATTCTGTTGTAGTAAATCCATCATCTCTCACATCAACGATAGAAGGTCCATCTATAATCAGCGCATCTACAGTCTTATCAAGAATAATATCAAATGTATCACCTGCACAAACTGCTGGAACAACAGTTATATCAATGCCGAAAGTATCTACAGATGTAATCAATAGACCTACGGTATCCGTACATCCCAATGCTTCTACTTCGAGAACATAATAACCTGCTGTATCAACTTCTGCTATGGGCCCAATATCATTAACGTAACGACCGTCATCTGTCATCCAATTATAGCTCAGGTTACCTGCATTAGTCTCACTACTTGTCCCATCTAAGAAGATCGATTCTCCACATGCTGTAACTGTCTGAGATGAAATGGTCTTCGCCTCAGGTATCACAACCGTGGATGTTATAGATATCAAAGAATCGCAAGTCACTTGATTAGTCCTCAGAATATTAGTGTCAAGATCACTAAATATTTTAATGCCTAAATAAGACAAAGTATCACCTAAGCATAGCGTCGTATCTACTCTCAATATATTATCTACAGGGCTAATCGCAAGTGTAAAACAGGGATCTGTTACATCAGCACACACTACATCATCAGCAATAATATCTTGTAATATAGTGTTCTGATCCTGAGATGCTATCTGAATAGAATCAGATAAGTCATAAGCGATACCACATATTGTATAAGTGGCAGGAGGCAGCGTATCAGATAAGGTGATATCATTAGATATCGCTAAGATATTATCGTCTTCTATGAGGACATAATCGTATCTCTGAATATTCTGATTAATGATATAATCTGCACTAAGAAATTCCTCAAGATCTCTTAATCTGATATCTTGCTGACAAGTCGTAAAGAATTCTTGACGTAGATCACCCGCATCTAGAAAGCATGGCTCGCAAGTACTTCCTGTGGGATCACAAAATATAATTTCAAAATAGTCTAACTGCCCTTCTGCTGCACCTAAGTTCTCGATATTTAATGTCCATACACCATTAGCACTACCTATATTAAAGTCTTCTAAGCATCCATTATTGGGAAAATATATACCATCATATAAATTAAATGAAGCCCAAGGCTGGTTATTAGACCACTGATCGGAGAATCCCATATCTGGAGAAGCCAAAGTTGTACATGGTGTGAACAATACATTCCAGTCGATAAAAGAGGAGATACCAGCCGCTACTGTACCAGGTCCAACTAAGGTAATCGATTGACCAGAAGGAGATGTCAATGTCATCCTTATGTTCTCGACCTGATCATGACTGAAGAATAAGCGTACACCACAGATGCCCTGCGTATCCGATAAGTCATCAATCAGCAGACCCGATACGTCTAAAGATATAGAAAGTGAGTCCTCAGATTGGATAGCAGTAGGCTCGCTATAAAAACAGACCTGTGCCACACACAAGGACGATAATAGGACTAATGATATAGTGATTAAGTGTTTGATTTTCTTTGATAATATTAATTATAGTAGAACAAAATAGCAATCATTACTATATCTACTTAAATAAAATCGGAAAATCAATTGCAAAAATGAATATGAACCCTGCAGCTATAATATATAGCTTCGGGGTTCATATTAGATATAAGGTTATCGGATAACTGTGACGTTGCCCGAGATTATCTCAGTTTCTTGTTCTGGTCCAGCAAAACGAATTTTTATAACATAGACATATACACCTTGTTCTACAGGCTTATCGTTAAAGAATCCATCCCAGCCGCTTTCTGGAGTGTTAGGCAAGTGAGCAGGTGCACTAAATACCATCTCTCCCCATCTATCATATATTCTGAACTCATCGACACTTTCTATAAAGTCATCCGATTGCACAAAGAATTTATTATTATCTACATCTGTACCATCTGGTGTAAAGATATTAGCGATATAGATATCTCTAACTCTACGCTCGCTAAGTGTCACACAATCTTCTGCAATACATCCAAATACATCTATAACAGTAACACAATATTCTGCTTGACCAACAGGATTAACCATAATAGAGGCACAATCTGTAGGGTTATCATCGCATATTATAACTCCATCCTCTGTCCACACAACACTTACGATACTATCAGGATCACCAGAAGTTGCTATCTGTAGATTATATTCTTCATCAGTCAATTCTAATATTTGATCCTCTCCTGCGTCTACTTTAAGGTCATCTGGCTCTACAATAACAATCTGCTGCGGAGGCGTCTCACAACCATTAGCATCTTGTATTATAAGATTATATGTACCAGGCGTAAGGTTCATAAATTGCGGATCATCCACAAATGTCATACCGCCATCTATAGAGTAGAGATATTGCCCTGCTCCACCATTGACACCTGTTACGATAATTGCACCTGCATCAGGATCAGAACAATTAGGTTCAGAAATATCAGCAATATAAGATGGTACGTCTGTATTAGAGAAGACCTCTACTTCATCTTCTGCGCTACATCCTGTTAAGTCATCAGTGACTGTAAGTGTGTATACGCCTGATTGAGAAGCAGTATAATTACTGTCATTATTATTCTGCGTTACTAGCCCACTTAATTCTGACCACTCATAAGAAATATCACCACCCGTTGATGTCAGGTTAGACCCAAGTACTATCTCTTCTGTATCACAATCAATATTAAAATCATCACCTGCATCAGCAATCGGTAGATCATTAAGTAATACTTCTGCTACAACCATCTGTCCATCACAAGATGCTGATGCTGGAAGCTCATACTGGAATCTATACTGGTCGGCACGCTGATCATCTATAATAAATGTCGCTAAAGCAGAGTCGAATGCTCCTCCTGTAGAGTTAGATAATTCTGTCCATTCTCCGCCTGCCTGATAGCCGTCTATAAGACTTTCGAGCATAATCATATCTGACTCTCCCTCACAATACTCTACACCTGAACCTTCCATATCTATAGAAGGTAATACCGTCACCGAAATCTGACTAAAGCCTTGACATCCTGTTGGAATATTATCAAGCGTATATTGGAAATTATACTGACCATCTAAGAAGTCCAAATCAAATGTACTTCCTGATAAAGTAATATCGTTAGGACCAGAAATAAAAGACCATGTACCAGGTTCTACAAATGACTCTAACAACACGTTCAAGTCAAATACTCCACCATCATTACATTGCGGATCTATAGGTATAAATATTATCGGCGGACAATTACAATTGACAACTTCTATTATTACATCGACCATCTCATCTACACATGGTGCTGTCGCTGACTGTGTGACGAAACTATAAGTGTACTCTCCTGGCACCTCATCAGTGAAGTCAAGATTAGTAGGGTCTACTATCTCATTACCAGAAGGATCTGTCCACACGCCAGCTTCTGACACTAAAGTTGTCAGATCAAGATCCACAGGATACACGGTTACAGTCGTACCGTTACACACAAAAGCTTTTTCTGTAAATGTTAGAGAAGGTGGAGCAAAGACGTCTACATCAGTCGTAAATGCTATATCACATGATGGAGCATAAGAATCTGATAGTGTAAATGTAAAAGTATAGTTCCCCTCATCTAAGCCATTTATATCAAATCTATTACCTCCTATAATATTAGCCTGAGCAGAAGATGGCTCTACTGACCATGTACCTGATAAGTTATCTGGATTAGTCAAGTAAGAAATGAGACTTATCGTAGACCCATCATTACACTGGTCTGGTATATCTGTTGTAGATACATTAGGACATGAACAATCCCTCACTCTCACAGGAACTTGAATAGTCCTAGGATCACATGAAGAATTAACATCTTCTATAAAGTACAAGAATACATAAACTCCCTCGTCCAAGCCTGTAAAGAACACTACATTATCAGCGTCTATGGATACTCCAGTTTCGTTAGTAGACCAAGTCCCCTCGATCCCAGAGATATAGAGATCATCTAGGTCTATAAAGTCAGGATCAGATCCAGAATCTGCATTACATACAGAGGCAGTAAGATCGAGCTCTGCATTAAGTTCTTCAGAGACTGTAAAGGTAACTGAATTTGATTGATCACAAGATGGATCAACTGTCTGATCGAGCGTGAAAGTTAAAGTGTATACTCCAGGCTCTGTATTGTCATCTGATACCAGATCAGTTCCATTTATAATACTTATAGTCGTATTAGGATCAACTGTCCAACTACCAGGTTCTGAGGTCTCTTGTATCAATGATAGATCAAAGCTATTGTCACCTATACATATGTCTGGCGCCTGATTAATTCTGACGTCAGGGCAAGCGCAATCAGAGATATCAATATTAAAATTGTAAGTTTCATTTTCACAAGGCGCAACAGCTTCTGTTGTAACGAAAGAATACACTAGTGTCCCAGGATTCTCTCCCGTGAAGTCTACGCTTGTTGGATCTGCAACTTGGAAGTCATTCTCATCAAGCCACATACCGCTTACACCTGTCTCGAACATTGTAAGATTTATATCTGTAGGTAATGTGCCAGTATCATCATTACATACAATACCTTCAAGACCAGACAAAGCATTCATCAATGGCATAAATTCCTGAACTGTATAACTATTATTTCCTGGACAACTGCCCAATACAACATCGAGCGTGTAAGTACCACCTTGCGTTACTTCTAATCTCTGCATCGTTCCTATTACAGTATTAGATCCATCTGTCCATTCATAACTATCGAATCCTGGTCCACCATCTAAGACAACCATATCACCAGTACAGATATCATCTCCTGTTATCTGCGGCCTCAATTCTGTCTCTTCCGATACATCTATTGTCTCAGAGTCTTGACATCCGTTATCGGTGATAACTAGTACTTGCCATGAGCCAGCCGATGATATCATTGCTGACTGAGTTGTGATCATTTCTCCGCCAGGACCAGTCCAGAGGTAACTATAGTTAGCTGGGCCATCTACAGTAAGTGTCGTTGAGGTACCTGGACAAAATGATGCAGAACCTGAGATATTGACATCAGGTAATGCATTGACGTTTATTTCTATACTGTCTAAAATTGTACAATCATCGGCAGTTATTAATTCCACGTAGTAAGTTATCGTGTCAGAAGGTGATACTGTTATCATTGATTCATCACTTCCTGTAGACCAATTGATATCTGAATAGACGGAGGCATTAGTAATCGCTATAGTCACCGATTGCTCATTACATATTGTATTACCTGGTAATACGCTAAATTCTGGCGCTACAGTATTGATATCTAAGAATGCAAAATCTGCACAACCGTTCTCAGATATGCCGAGCAGAATGTAAGTCCCAGACAAAGTCGCTACGTAGTTATACTCAGTTCCGAAAGAAGAATCTAAGAAGTCAGCATTATTGATAGTATTATCACTGAAATCGTAATCTCCATCAGGACTGTAATACAATTCATATGTAACTTGATCACCAGCAAGTGTATATCCTGTAAGAAGATACTCAGAACCTATACAGTCATCGACTTCAAAAATAAGGTCGGGTCCATTATCTACTGTAAAAGTTGTCTCTGCCGTATACTCACACCCAAAGTCATCAGCTACAGTAGCAAGAATAGTATATGTTCTGGCACGCGATTCTTCATCATCAATAATAACTGAATTATCATCAGGTCCATCTCGGAATTCTAATCCAGGTGGATTAGAAGACCACGTGTATTCATAGGGATCTGTACCTGGATCTTGATGCGTCAGAGTTACTAGTACATTATCATCTATACCATTAATACAAGCTGCTTCTGCGCTTACCTCTACTTCTGGAAAGAGAGGTTCTAATATTATATATTCGATAATTGCCGTTTCTGTACAACCTAATACATTATCACTTACAGTGAGTTGTATCTCATACTCACCAGGAAGTTGATCTATATCAAGAGGCAGTTCTAAGCTAGGATCTGAAGATCCATCTTCCCACTCATAATTAAACGGTCCTCCACCACCACCTGAGACTATAGGCTGTATATCTTGTGTATGCATAAAGCATATGTAATAGGGTTCTTCTACCTCTATCTCGATCGGAGGATAAACAATAACTTGAATTTCAATTTTAGGTCCCTCACATACCGATGGCGGTAATAAGGCATACGCTTCATATATTACAATTTCCGTATCAGTACCTTCATTAGTGATCACATCATTAATCGATCCTTCTCCATTACTGAAGACATGATCTTGTGCTCCTGAGGTATTCCCTTCATCTAAAACCGTTACAAATATATCCGCTGGAGAACCATCAGATGTCTCTAATAAGAGATCCAACATTGCATCGTTACAGATTTCTACATCTTCTGCAACAACTTCTATAAGAGATGAGCAATCCATCTCTGCGGTAAAAATTGCAGGTTGATCTTGGGCACAGGTATTATTAGACCAGCACCCAGTCTGTCCATCTGCAAATGTAAATAACGTAACACTTAGATCTATAAAATCTGGATCACTACACTGCCCTATATCATCTAGCTCTCTTACAGTTAAGTCAAAACACACTTCCTGCGAAGTGCTACCTCCACATCCTTCTGGTAAACCCCACATCGTATTTGGACTACCGTCATTAGCACAATTGGGTCCATTACCGTCAGAGACGAACCACCATCCGGCAGGCAAAACATCTCCTGCGGTAAGTCCACCTGCACCATATTGTAATCCAAGATCACCGTTAGACGTTGTTATAACCTCATAAGTGGGATGTGAGAAACTTGAATACGGACCATACTCTACCAGTCCTTCATCTAACCAATCCCAACCGCCTCCTGGACCATCCATGGCACCATTTATTGGGTTTTCTGACAAATCCCAACCTCCACCTATTGTAGGAATGATGCCTTGCAACCACTGACAATTGTTACCCTCACCTATAGGGTCGACTGTAAAATCTATATCAAAACAAAAAGTCACTGTCTCGCCTGGACAGTAAGGACCTTCTTCATTTTCATCAGGATAATCAGCCCTATCTATAGACCCAAGAGTAGTAGAAGCACATGCAGAAGTACTCTCAGTAGTGATCACACAAAGCTCAAAATCTTGATCCACTCCCTCGCTTGCCACTTCTATGAGATAAGTAATGTTACCAGATACAGCTATATCAAGAATTTCTCCAGATGCTATCTGGGCACAACCTACTAATACATTAGAAATATCACAATCCAATTGAAATACTGTGACTATAGGTTGAAAGTCACTAGGAGCATTAACAATAATCTGCATCGCTGTAGCAAGATCATCTGTATTCACAGTAAACCATACACCATTAAAAAAACAGCCACCATAACAAGAAAACTGAGTACACCCATCTGCACAATCAGCTGCGCCATTAGTAACAGGAGCTAATTCGGGGCCACCGCCACAATCATCAGAAAATGTACATGCCACAACGGGTGTTGCAGTTAGATTAAAGTCGCCACATCCATCAGCATCTGATGTTACATGAATTGTGAATACATCGACATCACAATGAGGTGACTCATAGCTGAAAGGTCCACCGCCGCAATCACTGAATACTAAAAACCCGTTGCAGTCTCCTTCATATATATCTATGCCCACATCACCAGTAATGCTTATATTACTCAAGTCAAAGATAGTACCATTACCGTCAGGAAAAGGATATGTAAACCAGACACCAGCATCTCCACAACCATTACCACCATTAGCACAACATGTACTCTGATCAAATCCTGACTGCAGATCTGTAGCATCAGCACAGTCATTATTAGGAGGTGACTCATTCTCTCTTATATCGAAATCAAATGTTCCTCCTCCAGATGTCAATGTTGCAGCGATATAGTAAGTTGTCCCACCCGTAATAGGAAAGTTAGTTGCAGAAGTTATACATCCTGAGAGACTGTTACCACATGGACCGTCAAAGATTGATAATTCTAAATTAGAACTTAGATTATCAATATCAATACTTGATGAACCTGACATAGTTGTATACTCAAACCATACTGTCTCAGAAGAAGTAAAAGAACAACCTGATCCATAGTCAGAAACCTCTGGACAAGCACCATTAGAATCTCCGCTAAAAGTCTCAAATATACATGTAGCAGTCACCGCTATGGGTGTTGCTTGATTACAATCACTTTCATCAATCACATCAATCTCTGTGAATACCAGGTCGAATGTACCTTGATTAGCAGCTTCTGAAGAAACCTGAATATAATAAGTACCTGCTGGTAGACAACCCGTAGAAAGTTCTCCATTACAATTTTCTATTATCTGAGTACTACAATCAGAATATAATCCTACTGCGGGATCAGTAATAGATACAGATTCTACGGTTATCGATAACGATGTTACTGGATCAGCTAAATTATAAGAAAACCAAACTGAAGACTCGCCTTGACTACTGCACATGCCATCATCATCTGTAGAACAAAAGTTATCCTCTCCTGTAGACCCACCTGTTACATCAGTAGCATCAGCACATAGGTCACTACTTACAGATGAAATTGTTGTAATTCCAAATCCTCCAGTCTCCCCGACCAATACATAATATGTCGTCGAAGCGTCAACAGATTGATTTGTTGATCCTGAACAATCAAGCAAGTCAGTAAGTGCTCCACAAGAACCTTCAAATAAAATAAAGTCTGTACCACTAATATCAATTGAAATTACCGCCGGATCTACTGTAAACTGGTACCATATAGAATTTATGCCGTCCAAACATAGACCGGCTGCTTCTGTATCAGGCGTACTTGAAGAGTCACCGTTGCCGGTCTCATCAGCACCACAACCGATAATACCGATATCTGTAGCACCACTACACATATCTTGACCAATAACTAAATTTGAAAGAGAAAAGAATATTGTAATAAGGGTAAATTTAAACATAAGGTATTTTATTTGATTTAACTACGCGTACAAAGACGTTAGAAAAATATAAATCTGAAATAAAGAAAAATATAAAATAATGTACCGTAATTATTTTATCATTATTTTACAATAGCCGTTCAGACTCAATTTAAAACTAAATATAGTTAATAAAATTAGCACTATATATACAATAAGATGCTTCTGCCGAACATTATGCTGCTTTAGGGCAATGCTTAAAGCATAATACTCATCTTGGCAAATAACTCATGCTCTATAAGATTCATCTATAAACTAAGAAAAGCATAACCGAATGAATCGATTATGCTTTCAGAACATCTATATCTATTAATTGTTCTATCTCAACAGTGTCACACTACCTGATAACTTACGTGTTACTCCAAGTGCATCTATAACTTCTACGAAATATGTGTATACTCCAGGAGCCGCTATCTCACTATTAAAATTACCATCCCAACCAAAAGTGGGATCATTGGGTAAATGATTTGGCGTAGCAACAAATATTTTCTCACCCCATCTATCAAATACGACAAACGATTTGACAAATTCAATATTCTCATCTGTCTGAACAAAAATTCTATTGTTAAAGCTTGATCTATCTGGCGTAAATACATTAGCCATATACACATTAGGGTCAAGCACCTCAGTCACAACAATACATGCAGATTCTTGGCATCCATTATTGTCACTCACAGTAACACAATATGTCGATACCCCATCTGGGTCAACTTCGATTTCAACACAGTCGTTATGTACGCCTTGACATATAACTTCTCCATCTTCTTCCCATACGACTATAGAGATATCTTCAGCCGATGCGATAGTATTCAGTGATAAAGTTATAGTAGCGTCTCCGAACTGTACTTCTTGATCATCACCTATATTTAATCCAATAAAAATAGGCTCAGGTACAACAAGTCCATCAACAGAAGACTGGCAACCATTGCCATCTTCAATGAGTACACTATAAGTCCCCGCTTGTAGATTATTAAATATTGTTCTATCCGACCATGTAGCACCATCGTCAATGCTATATTGATAGTCACCATTACCTCCTGTAGAGTTAGATATTATGATACCACCTAATTCTGTTCCATCACAACTTACTGGTTTTACCTCTGCGTTGAACGTAGGGATACTTCTGTCTTCAGAAATAGTAACAGTATCAAAACTCTCACACCCTAAAAGATTATCTAATAATCTAACTGTATAAGTTCCTGGCTGCGTTACTATTGGATTAACTGTCTGTGCATTAGGTATTTGTTGTCCTCCTAATTCTGACCACTCATATTCTACACGTGGGCCTGTATCCATAGCAGGTCCTCCTAACTCAACTGTATTTTCAGCACAAGTTAATTCGAAATCTGGACCTGCATCAGCTACTGGCTTGGAATTTATTACCACTATGACTTTAGATGCCACTGTAGGACAAGTTGCACTCGCTAAGTGGCTATAGAGAAACTCGTAAATACCTGGAGCTTCATCAGCAATAGCAAAAATACCTGCTACCATATCGAAACCATTTTGCGACATAGTCAATGACGTTTCTTCCCAGCTACCACCAGGATCAGCATTATCTAATAAAGAATTAAGATTAACAATTTCTACTTCATTCTCGCAGTAATCAATAGCGTTACCACTGCCTGATGATAATGGTGTGAATACTTGAACTTCTACAGTATTAAACTGATCACAAAGTACATCTGGTGTTACGTCTGGTGTAAATCTAAATGTATATAATCCTACAGCTTTATTCTCAGGATCAAAGAGATTATCAACAGCGACGACAAGCGTCTCAGGACCATCTTCAAATGACCAACTACCTGCTACAGTCTGTGGCGTCTCAAGAGTTGTAAGATCTAAAACATCTCCATCCGTACATAGCGGAAGCGGATTATCTAAACTTAGATCTGGACAATCACAATTAATTACTTTTATAGTGACACTTCCTTGTGTCTCATCACATGGACGCTGTGCAGTGTCAGTCGTAAATGTAAATACATAGTCAGTATCAGCAGCTTCTCCATCGAAGCAGACATTTGTGATATCAGAAAAGTCTCCTAAGTAATCATTAGGCTTACTCCATACACCGTCTTGCGAAGATGTAAATGTGCTTAAGTCAACACAAGTAGGTGCCTGAGAGCTCATCTCATTACATACTGTAAATTCTGGAGTAATAAGAAGCTCAGGCGATGAGAATATATTAATCATAACCTCCGCAGAATCATCACAACCTACTGGTACAGCGTCAGATAATGTATACTCTAATGTATACGATCCTTCTTGTACGCCATTATATTTTAGAATATCAGAATCTATTAGTAATGTTTCTGGACCGCTTACATAAGACCACGTGCCAGCTCCTACCCCTCCAAGTAATAATGTACTTAGGTCGAAGTCATCATCAGAATTACAAAGATCTGGTGCAATGCCTAATCCAACAAACGGACATGAACAATCAGTAACAACTATATTAACTGTAAATGATTCATTCTGACAAGGCATCTGCGCATCTAATGTAGTATATGTAAGAATATAATTACCTACAGCAATTCCATCAAAATCAATTACATTATCAGCATCAGCTTGTAAGGCGGCATCTATAGTCCACTCCCCTGCATTTCCACTCACAAATAATGTATCCATATCCACCATAGATGGGAAATTACCACCTGTAAGATTACATACAACCACGTCATTAATTAACGCTACTTCCACACCTGGCACTAAAGTAAAATTCACTATTGCTTCTATGTCACAAGTCGATGGAATAGAACCATCCGATAAAGTGTATGTCAATGAATAATCTCCTATAGAGTTATCACCAGAGATTGTTAATGTATTAAGATTAGAATCAAATACTGGTGGCATTGCTAGGCCTGCATGTTGGAGATTACTCCATTCTCCAGCGCCCGTATCACCTAAAAAGTCATTCAGACTAAGTACTTGATCTAACAGGCATAAGTCACCTATATCCATAACGTCAAGAGTAGGACAAGAACAATCATTGACAGTTACTGTTACGTCGTAAGAAATATTCTCACATGGTAGTACTGCATCATTAGTTGTATATGTGAAAGTATACACCCCTTCAGTAATGCCATCAAATGAAATGATATTATCTGCGTCAGCCGTTAGTACACTCGTATCAAAACTCCAATCTCCTGTAGAACCCGAGATGTATAAGGTGTCTAAATCCACACTTACAGGCAAGGTACCTAAATCCATATTACATAAAACGATATCACTTTGGACATCAGCACTTGGAGGTGTGATAATTGTAATATTCACTAACTCAGAAGTCGGACATGATGACGGGATATTAATCCCATCTAAAGTATACGAAATCTCGTAAGTACCTTCTTCAGTCTCACTACTGATGTATAATGAATCACCTCTAATCTCTGGAGGCATAATTCCAGATCCACCATCAACAAGCCATGTCCCTGATTCTGCATCTACTATTAAGTCGCTAAGACCTAATTGCACTTCTTCTTGGCATAGATCAAAGTCATCTACTAATACAAGCGATGGACAAGAACAATCTTTGACCGTCACAATAATATCGTATGTTATATTCTCACATGGTGTCGTTGCATCATCTGTTGTGTAATTAATAATATAATCTCCTATATCTTGACCAGTAAACGAGATCCCATTATTTGTATCTATTGTCAAAGAAGATTCTGCCGTAGACCATAATCCTGTAGAACCAGAAATATACAATTGATTTAAATCTATAAAATCGGGATCTCCTCCTATGTCTTGATTACATACAGTTGTCTGAGTAATAAGCTGAGCAGATGATGCCTCGATTACATCAAAAACAATAAAAGTATCCTGTACACAATTAGCTGGCTGAGTCTGATTAGCTAATGTATATCTTAACTCATAAGAGTCCGCTTCTGTATCTTCAGATATAATTAAATTAGAATTATTCTCTATAATAGGAAGTACTGTTGCTGTTGCAGCAGATATACTCCAAGTCCCTTGTCCTGCATCATCTATTAAGTCTCCAAGATCTATTGTAAGGTCAGCCTGACATTGATCTGCAAGTGGCAATAATGATAAAGGCTCACATGCACATTCTATAACAGTAAGAGTCATAGAGTATACTTGATCTACGCATGGCAATACCGCCCCTGTTGTCTCGTAAGTGATGGTATACTCCCCTGCTACTGTGCCTACGATATCTATTACATTATCATTATCGATATCAAGCTCATTGCTCTTCCACTCTCCTACTGATCCACTTACAAAAAGGTCATCTAAATCAAGCATTGATGGCTCTGGACCATCAGTCGCATTACACGCAGTAAACGTTTGCATTATCTCTGCTGACACTGACTGACCTATACTGAATGATCCCCCAGCATCGATACTACAAGCAGGACCAAAATCAGTACCATCTAATGTATAAAAGAAAGTATACAGCCCAGGCGCTATACCCCCATCTAACACTATGGAATCTCCTAATAAATTAACAGATGCAACATCAGGACCAGCGGTTACTGTCCACGATCCAGGGTCGGAACTTACCACATAATCGTTAAGATTAAGAACCTGTCCATCAGGACACTGATCAGGAATATTACTTATATCTATTGTAGGACAGACACAAGATTCTACATTTATTGTAAAATTATATGTTGTATCTACACATGGGAAAGATGCATTAGTGGTTGCAAACTGATAGACAAGTACAGCTGCATCTGCACCAGTAAAATCCACATTAGAAGAAACTGAAAATCCAGACTCATTCACCCAATCTCCTTCTACTGCATCATCAACAAACTGATTAAGATCGATAGACGTCGGAAGCGTACCGATATCCATGTTACAGACAGTTACTGAATCAGCTAGCAATGCATATGGCAATCCGGGTGTCGAGTTGACATTGACTTCTATTTGTTTCTGACACTGATCTTGAGTTACTTGAAGGATATATATTCCAGCTTCACTGACCTCTACCTGAGCTTCTTGACCCAGAAGATTATTGTCTAAATCATACCATTCATATGAATCGAACATACCCATAGAAGTAATCGTACCAGGATGACCTGCACATAGAAGTGGTGCCGTAGCACTGACAACTATTTCTGGCTCTACTAATACTTCAAAGAATACTGTAGGCACTGGACAATCAGATTCTGGGTTATATAAAGTAGCAGAATATCTTACTCTCTGAACAGTTCCTGAGGTATTAGTTATTTGATCTGGTATGATTCCATTTCCTGTATCGAATATTCTATCGCTTGCACCAGATGTAATGCCTTGGTCTACAACCTCTACGGAAACTGCAGCTTCATAACCACCATCTATTGTAATCTCCAAGTCAACAAATTCTCCAGAGCAGATTTCTGTATCTGCAACAATTATATCTAATAGTGTACTGCAATCTAATTGTCCATCAAAACTTGCAGGCACATCACCTGTGCAAGTAGAGTTATCATAACATCCTGTCTGACCATCAGCAAAGACAAAGATGTCTACGCTGAGATCCCTTCCAAAATCATCGTCGCAATCTTGTATGTCTGTAACTGATCTCGCCGTCAAGGTAAAACAATGTGTAAAGTAATAAGTATCATCACATGGAAACTCATATCCCCATCCATTATCAGGATCGCCATCGTTAACACAACCTGCATCATTACCATTAGAGACTATCCACCATCCGGCAGGAAGAAGATCTCCTGGAGATAAGCCTCCAGGTCCATACTCTAATGAGATACGATTAAGTGGATCTGTACTTGCTCCTATCGTCGGATGATCTACATTAAAATCTACTGATCCTTCTGGCCAGTAAGCCCATCCTCCCGGTATATTATCTGATAGATCATTAGCTCCAAGATCCCATCCTCCTCCAAGAACAGGAACGATACCTTGTAACCACTGACAGTTATTACCAGACCCTCTTGCATCCACAAAGAATTCTAAGTCATAACAAAATGTAACCGTCTCTCCAGGGCAATAAGGCCCATTAGGATTAGCTCCAGGATAATTAGTTCTTATAACTTGGAGTGATGCATTAGAGCAATCTATATTTTCTTGTATTGTATTTACACATAAATCAAAAGCAGAAGGCGTTCCGTCAGAGAGTGACACTTCTACGTGATAAGTTGCATCTTGAGTCGCAGCGACTTCTAATACTTCACCAGGAGCTAGCGGAAAACAACTGAAAAGATTAGTCCCATCATTACATGTCGAACCGATACGTCTAACTGAAATCAAAACATCAAATTCTGCATTCTCTACAGAAATATTTAACGACGTAGCGACATTATCCGTCTGTATTTCAAACCAGACACTCCTATTAGTACAAGTACTGTTACACGAAAGCTCTAAGCATGAAGGAAGACATACTTGACCTTGATCTGAGATAGGCATTAAAGTATGGGCTGGACCTAAATCCTCGCAATCTTCAGCAGCGTTACATCCTGATATATCCATCGCAGACATAGAGAAAGCTCCACACCCTTCATCTTTACTCGATATATGAATGTATAATCTTCCACTACAGTTAGGTACAGTAATACTTGTCTGAGTTAAACCCGAACAATCCGACTGGGCTAATAATGTGAGATTATCACAGTTACCAGAAAACACTTCTATTCCTACAGGACCTGATATGTCAATATTATTAAAATCAAGAAAAGTACCTTCTGAAGCTTGATCGTAGATGTACCATACGCTGGTCTCCATATCTCCACATAAGTCAATCTGACCTATGGAACCACAACAAGTGACACCTTCTAATGTACCAGAAAAAAGTATAGCGTCTTCGCAATCGTCATTAGTAGGTGGGACGTAAGTATTACAATTATACTTATCGACTTGGCCAATGGCATTAGATGTCGATAATATTATCAACGCCACTACATAGACACATGAATAGATCCAATATCTCATGATATTATTTTGTTTCATTCTCAGAATCAGATATGAGCCAATAGCTCATGCTGAATTGTTATAAATAATAAAGGATGTGTATGAAGGGCGCCAAAAAGGACTTTTAGCAAGTAATGCAATTCAAAATCTGTACCAAAGATGTCAAATCGCCATTTCTTGCGTGTATATTAAAGATACCACTATAACGTATATACGCTGCCGAAGGTTAAACGTTGTTAATTAAATGTAAAGAGCTTTACATTTTATATAATTATTAATCTTTCATTAGTTTTGGAGTAAAATAGAGTAATTATGAACAGAATACTGATAAGTGTATTGCTATTAAGCATGATGATTTTCTTTAGTACAGAGATGGATGCTCAGAGAAAATCAAGAAAGAGATCTTCAGACAGAACATCAAGAACAGAACGTACGTCAAGTAGAAGTAATGAAGATGATACTGAAAGAATAAGCTTAAGAGATCGCTTAGCTTATGACATACATATCGGTAATATTGGATTCAATCAAGGATTTAATATCTCAATGAAAGGAGCTGCAGGTTATAAGGTTTCAGAGAGGTTTACTGTGGGACTAGGTACAAAAGTATTCTACCTGTTTAGGAACTCTTTTGGTACAGCCCAAGACGTTTCTTTGTTTACATATGCTGGATATGTTTATCCAAGATTCAAAATTTCTGAAAGTGTCTACTTAAAGGGAGAGTTTAATATGTATTCCATCGATTATGGTGCTAATGCCGATAGAGTAAATACAACGATTCCAATGTTGGGTGGAGGTTATGTTTCAGGATTTGGACCATGGAAATTTGGTATTGAAATCTTGTTTATACCTATAGATAGAAATAGAGATGAGTTATACGGTGATGTGTTTGAATACACAATTAGCATTCTCTATAATTTCTAATAGCATAATATAAAAATATGATAATGAAAGCTTCGCAGTCGCGAAGCTTTTTTACTTACTTATAGTAGCCTTCAATGATAGAAAACAGTTTTTGTTTTGTTTTCATTATAAAAATGGCTGGGAAAAGTACAAGAAGAAGAAGAAGAAGAAGAAGCATTCAAGCCTGTATTATTGAAAGCTCAAAAGTTGAAGAATGAATACTCCATGTAATACTATACCTTATCAGATCATACCTGCTTGTACATCACTGAGACGATCGATATAATCATCCGTTATAGCCCTGTAAGAAACTGTTGACACTGCCAATTTGAAGAACAAGTAAAGGCCTCTCCACCACTATTGTGATCTACTTCATTCGAACACTATCCTACTCGATCCGTGTTTAACGAATCCTTTCGCTCTGCCTTAATCTTATCGAATGCTATATTTTAATCTTATCCATACCTAAAAATAAAAATGGCATTCAAAGCTTAACAAAAGTGAGCTAAAAGAAACTTTCTGAGTACCACTATTCTACAGCGGTTTCGCGGAACTGTTGCATGATATATGTTATGTGATATATGTTATGTGTATGTGAATAAAGAGTAGATGTTTATAAATGTAATGATGATGCCAATATGTCTTATAAGAGCAGTCATACACTTTACCAATACCCTAATGAGTCATGTTTAAAGTAATATAAACTATATTTGAAACTCAGAAATATTTAAAACAAAAATTGTAATCATGTTTAAAAATTGTATGTGCTTAATAGCATTAGTAACAGGTATATTCTTGCTTCTCAGTTCTTGCAATGATCTAAATACAGTTTCCTCAAAGTCAAATGGTGAGCCGAGAGAGATACAGACCGATCACATGTATTTGCAAAGAGCATTTCCTAAAGGGAAGGTTAAAGAATCAGCATTACAAGAAGCCAAAGTATGGAAAGAAAAATACCTCAAAGCTGGTAAACTTGAAAAGCGTAGTGGTAATGATATTGCTAGTCTGGTAGGACCTACTAACGCTGGTGGTCGAGTAGTCGGTGTAGAAATACCTTTTGATAAGCCAGACACCTATTATATAGCTGCGGCATCAGGCGGCATCTTTAAGACAGAAGACGGCGGAGCCACGTGGGTTGCTATTTTTGATGACCAAGGGATATTAACCATGGGAGATCTAAGTATCTCTAAAAACAACTCTGACCTTATTTGGGTAGGAACCGGGGAAGCTGATGCAGGTCAAGCTCAATCAGGTAATGGCGTTTATAAATCAATAGATGGCGGTGTTACTTGGGAATCTAAAGGTTTGTCAGATGTAGGGACAGTAGGTAAAGTAC
>Ga0209187_1001288_pt1 | contig 30435 bp, 20 predicted proteins | sample BantaG_FD_187430 | JGI IMG/M metagenome (GOLD analysis project Ga0209187, IMG submission 187430) | Marine algal microbial communities from Bantry Bay, Ireland - BantryBay_4 metaG (SPAdes) (version 2) | ecosystem: Host-associated > Algae > Red algae > Unclassified | place: Bantry Bay, Ireland...
ACTCAAATCTAATTTTCTTAGATCTTTTTTGACACTCATTATTATCTCTTTTGGTATAGCATGTTTAGTAGGAATCTTAACAGCCATTGACGGGATTCTATTCTCTATGAGCGACAGCTTCAATCGGCTTGGCGCTAATTCATTTCAGATATACCCTGCTCGGGAGCAGCTCAAAAGCAATCAACCTGGAAGAAGAGCTAAAATAGCTGAGCCAATCGTTTTTGATCAAGCAATGGACTTCAAGGATCGTGTCACTGAGAACGGAGCTATGGTCTCCATAAATCGCTTTGCTTCTAGATCTGCAACTGTCAAGTATGAAGACGAAAAAACGAATCCGACGACATCTGTCATTGGAATAGATGAAAATTACTTCACCGTCTCTGCATACAACATCAGCCATGGTCGTAATTTCACAAAGAATGAGGCATATAGCAGCGGTCCTAAGGCGCTCATCGGAAGCGATATTGTCAAGACGCTCTTCAATGATAAACCCAATACAGCACTAGGGAAAAACATCAGCGTAAATGGAAAGCGCTTTAAGGTCATAGGTATATTAGAGAGTAAAGGATCAAGTATGGGTGGTGGCTCTGACCGTCGCATCTATATTCCCATACAGCTCTGTAAGCAGACATACGGCACTACCAAGAGTAATTACTCCGTGATAGCCGCGGTAAATGATGCTACACAGATAGACCGAGCTATATCCCAATCCATAGGCGTATTCAGGAATATCAGAGGCTTAAAGGCAGCAGATGAAAACGATTTTGATATCAGAAAATCTGATGGTATACTTCAAATACTTACTGATGTCACCACAGAACTTCGACTGGGCACGATAGCCATAGCACTGATGACATTATTAGGAGCTGCGATTGGTCTGATGAATATCATGCTCGTATCTGTGACAGAGCGGACCAGAGAGATCGGCGTTAGAAAAGCACTAGGCGCGACACGAAGTAATGTCTTGATTCAATTTTTAACAGAGGCAGTCGTCATCTCGCAGATCGGTGGTATCATCGGTATCTTCTTAGGTATTCTCTTAGGCAATGTCGTCTCATTTGTATTCAAGAGTCCCTTTATCATGCCATGGCCATGGATTATTTTAGGCTTCACTGTCTGCATATTCGTGGGCGTCATCTCAGGCTTATATCCTGCGCTGAAAGCATCTCGGCTTGATCCTATTGAGTCATTGCGCTATGAGTAAAGTATAAATCCCGAATTGAATTCCTACATCTATTCCATTTTCTTCGTATATTAATATTGTCTGTCAATAACAATTTCCAATATGGATGGTAAAGTAAAGATCTTAATCGTAGAAGATGAGCCGATCATCGCAAAAGATATAGAATACTACCTTCAAAAATTAGGCTATTTCATCGTAGGTACTGCGCATGATAGCGAGTCTGCACTGGATATGCTGGCCAGTCGTCAGCCTGACCTGGTCTTACTTGACATCAATATAGAAGGTACTAAAGATGGTATCGAAATAGCGACTGTCATCAATGAAAAATACCAATTGCCCTTTCTATTCTTGACATCCTATAGTGATGAATCCACATTATCCAGGGCTAAAGACACCAGGCCTTATGGCTATATCGTAAAACCTTTTGATGAAAAAGACCTGAAGACTAGTGTTGCGATCGCTCTTGCGAATCACAATATGGACCATACGAAAAAAGAAATTTCCAAAGAAAAGCTCAACGACATGAGTCATAGCGATATCAGCGATAAAGAATACCAAGTGATTAAAGATATAGTGGCAGGATGTTCTTCCTCTGAAATAGCTGATAAGAATTTCATATCCATCAATACCGTAAAATTTCATTTAAAGAACATCTATCAAAAGCTGGAAGTATCTGGTAAGACAGAACTACTATCAAAAGTGATGACCTTATAAAAGACAAATCTAAAGCAACTCATTTACTTGAAGAACGACTAACTGTATTTTAATTATCAATCTACTTCCCCATTTTCCATGATTTTCTATTCACATAAGATTATAAAACTACCCAAACGGGTAGGTAGATAAGCTTTTGTCAGTCTCATATTTGTGTCAAGACAAAATTCCAATTGACATGAAGACTTCCACTTTCATTACTTCTCGAGAACTCCAAATACTGCGCATGATAGCCTATGAAGCTAACATGCGAGAGATCGCTGAGCAACTATTCATCAGCCATCATACTGTCATATCTCATCGCAAGCGAATCATTCAAAAGCTCAAAGCCAAGAATACAGCTGGACTGATACGCAGGGCTTTTGAATTAGGAATTCTTAGTGTGGCATCAAGTGCTGCATAATCAATATCGAAATATCAATTCTTTTTTTTAACAATTTCTCTAACACATATTAAAATCTATAAATATGAAAACACATAATTTTTATGCAGTCTTGGTCATGTTCACCATGATGACATGCGCAACGCAACTCACCGCTCAATGGGATAATCCAGGAGACCAACAAACTTCGCATGGTACCTCTACAACTCCGAGAATCTTAGGGTTCGGTGGAGCAAATATTGAATTATCAGAGTCGAATGAATCGGCGGCAGGCTCTCCTAATGGACTAATTTTTTCTGTTCAAAATAATAATGGTCAAAGTCATATAAGAGAAGCATACTTACATTATCATACAAATAATAATCAGCTGATATTTAGTAAAACAGGTCAAACATCAGATTCTAGATTTGATGTTGACGCCGATAATGGAAATATTCGAACTAATGGCTCATTAGAATTACTAAAAAATGGCGTCAGCAACTCTGGTTCTGTTGGCTTAAAATTTAATAATGACGATGCTATTTGGTATAACAATACATATTTTAGCTGGGGTCAAGAGGGAAATTATAATGTCTTCGAAAAACCAATCTCTATAGGGTCTACGGAATCACCGCCATCTGGGACTGGATTAATGATGGGTAAAGAGAATAACATTAAAATGCTAGGCGAGAACTCGTATATACAGTGGCATATTGATGCAGACCCCTCTAATAAACCTTCTGGATTTGTTGGTTCGAATCCATCAGGAACTGTATTTGTAGAATCTAATGCATCCCAAGTCAAAATTGATGGTGAAACAGGATTAGAATTTTTAGTTGCCGACACAAGACGAATGGTCATTGACGATTCTGGTAACGTAGGCATTGGTACATCATCACCAGACTATAAATTACAAGTTGTGGGTGATGTCGATATATCAGGACAAATAACAGGCGTATCAGATGCTAGGCTAAAAAAGAATATTGAAACAATAACTAGCGCAATTGATAAAGTGGGCAAGCTTAACCCTGTCAGTTATAAATTTCGATCTTCAGAATACCCCAAAATGAAATTTCCAGAAAATAATAGGATGGGATTCTTAGCCCAGGAAGTAGAAGGTATCTTTCCTGAATTAGTTACCACTGGTGGCGAAGTCACTCATACTGATGGTAATAGCTTTGCATCAAAAAGTGTAAACTACATTGAAATTATCCCAATGCTCGCTAAAGCTATTCAAGAACAACAAGACATCATCGATGCTCAGAATAAAAGATTCGATGCTATCAATACAGAACTCACAGAAATCAAAAACATGCTGAAAGTCAAAAAATAAAAGGCTTCTCATCAATCTTAAAATCTCTCTTTGAAAAAAGGCCTTATCATACATGGTAAGGCCTTCTTTCAAGTCAACTCTTTACCCTCTATATAGATATGACAAAAAAGAAAGCTAAGGTAATTTCACTTAATTCCCCCAAAAAAAATGACAACCTCATTAAAAATGAGACACAGATAAAACTTGAATATTTAAATCAAGAATTAGGACAGTTAGATCAATTGCTCACTCAACATTATGAGAAAAAGCAAAGCCCTGATCAAGAAGAATAAAGTTGAGCTTGAATACTAGAAGCTATCTTGATATAGTATTATAATCTCGAATGCAAGATCTCACCATATTAATGGTACTTATTTCTTGCTGAGATAACAGCTTGATCTGATGACGTTCTTTTAGCCCTAATGCTTTCAAAATTTGGCGTGGCTCATTCCCTTCTTGATATTCTCTAATTACCTTTCCATAGAACTCCTCCAAGTACTGCTTTTTCTCTTGTAAGAATGATTTTCCATTTTCATACCTTGGTCTATGGCAACAGAATAGCACATCAAAATCTAAAACCAACATGCTATCCAAAGATTTGATAGATGTTAGAATACTTTCATTATCCATGAATATCTTAGGATAGGAAGTCAAGTATAAATCTGCGGAAAATAACCATCCCTGAGACTTTTCATAAAGTGCTATCTGGTCCACTGCATGGCCTGGAATATGATGAATCTCAAAGTTATAATGATTCGTCTCTATTGGCACTACTAAATCCAGAATTCCACAAGTAGTCGGTGTAATACATCCCCATGACATATGACGGGACAGAGAAATACTTTTAGGTCTACTCACTAAGTCAATGGTTAAAGGATGTGCTTTGGCTTCTAATTGTAATGCCGCTTGAAGTTCTGAGAGATTTCCTGTGTGGTCTTCATGATGATGAGAAATCACTATTTGTTCTATATTATGCTGTTGTATTTCCTCGATAAATTCTTTCCTTAGCTTTCTTATACCTGTATCAATCAATAATCCATCGATCATATAAGTATGGACGTACATAGACGGCTTTCCTATGAGGGAATACCCCATCTTTACCCAGTTCACTTCTCCCCTACTATGTTTACTTATGTGCTTCAATAGGTATACAAGTCTCCGCAGTAAATTAATAGGCTATCGCGAAAGTAAGATCTTCCATCACACACACTAAGGAATAAACCAATTATCCTATTGTAGTGATGTAATAGTTGCTTCATGACCTACTGCAATATTGAGTGAATTAGCAATGAAGCACATTTTATTTGCTTCATGGTGTAGATCCTTTGCCCGAGCTATCATAGAAGACTCACTCACGACAATCTTTGGATGGAGAGTCACTTCATTAAACCTTCCCTTACCGTCACTATCTTCTTCCATAACCCCTAATGCCTTGTCTTGGTATTCTGTGACAATGACGCCACTAGTAGAGCACAAATGTAAATACCACAGCATATGACATGCAGAAATAGAGGAGACAAATAATTCTTCTGGATTATATCTAGTAGAATCGCCCCTAAAACTGGGATCAGAAGAACCTAAAATTGGATCATGTTTGTTTTCGACCTTGATTTGATGATTTCTTCCATAAGATCTATAGTCAAATGTTCCACTCCCCTTGTTGCCTGTCCACTCTAAGCTAATTTCGTAATTGTGTTTTTTCATGATAATGATCTATGTTTTCTTTGGCTTCTATGACAATCTACAACTTAACGATTATTTAGGTAATCGAAAAGAATATCTATTTGAAAGTTAATCGAAAGGTGCTAATAAAAAGCTTAGAGAAATATGTGTCAACATTTCACACTCCAGTACAGACTCACTTAGAATAATCCAAAATACTTTAGTGTATTAGTATAGCTATCGAGCTTTCTTCTTCAAGAATAGCTTGTATATATAAAGCCCAACAATCAATAAGGCAGACAGGCCAATGATATAATAGCCATATCCAGTCAATAATCCTGACTTAAAGTATATGGCTTCATCACTGCCTATTAGAACAAATGAGCTCCAATAATAAGGGGTTCTTTGGAAATCATCAGCCTCATTAATAAATGAAATTTTGGCATTTCGCAGTGCAACACTCTTTGATTCTCCTTTCTTAAGTTCTTTATAAAATAATTCCATCAGATCTGTACTGGAGCCGTCATTAACCTGCCAGAGGCTTTGGACCACAGCCCGTGCTCCAGAATATATAAATCCTCTGCTCAGATTAGATATGCCTTCTCCTATTAATAATTCTCCCTTTCCTGTTTCGCAAGCACTTAGCGTCACTAGCTTCAGATCATTGGAAAGGCTATAGATTTCCTTTTCTGTGAGCCGCGTAGAATCTGATATAGCTAAGTAAGAATCCTCTACTGAATTATCACCAACCACAGCGTGACCTGCATAATGAAAAAGATCCGCTTGTTTAATCGAATCATACATCTCCATCTTATACAAAGACTTAGCCTCTATTAAAGTACAAGAAGTCAACTCGCATATTTTATTCGATTCAATTATAGCCCCTGAAAGTCTTTGTACGTTTCCATCATTATAGTTTGGCACTAATACAATTGATTTCTTGATTTGTGATTGACTTTTCTGAAATGATCTAAAATATAATGTTCCTGACAGTTGATAATATATCGAATGGTCATAAAATAGATATTCGTCACTGTCATTTAAGAGTGCATCAAAAGGTAAAAATGATAAATAACCTTCAGGAATAATAACTACTGATTCTTCTAAATCTCCGAGCTTACCTAAAAGTAAATCGTAAAGCTGCTTAGATAATTGTTGCCATTCGATCAAGGTTTCATTATCCTCCACAGGCTGACTTAATATCTCAAACGCTCTCACTGATAATTTCTTTAGTAATTCATTTTCGTCTATTTTTATGATACTAGATTCTCCATCCTGAATCAGCATTGTATATAATGCATCTTTACCAGACACATACTGCAGAATAGATTGTTTAGTATTTAGTTTCTTCATCTGGTCAAGGCTGACGACTTTAGGTATTTTCTTTTTAAAAGCGGTATCTCTCTTTCGTAATAGCTCAGATTGTCTTTGTCTATTTAATATTAGTTGATTCTTAATCGTATCATGATTGATATCCAGACTCAGCAGTTCTGATTCATGGATTCTGAGGCGATTTAAATCATTTACACTTTCTGCAATAGTGTCTTGTTCAGAAAATAAAATATTGTTAGAGATGCCATCAAGAAGGGCAAGTGACTTTGACTTTTCAGCATACTTCCAGAATGCATCATGATCATCAGCTTCAAAAGCCAAATCAATGCCTAATTGATAATATTGCTGTGCATCTTCTCGCCATTGTAATATGGATGACTCAAATAATAAATCTTGATTAATAACATCAACTAAGTCATCTATAGAATTCATTTTTAGGAGTGCTTCATTATTATTATCTGACTTAATATTAAAATTTTTTAGTTTTAATATTTGTATTTCTTCTAAGAGACCTTTTATCACTCTTTTTTTAAATGGCATCGATTGAATCGCAGAATTGTCTATAGTTCTATCGATTCCTAATGTCAGATAAAAAGAATCGATATATAATTCCGCTTTATCCAGTTTGCGTTTATTTCTATAGTAACTTGAAATATTCTCATAGATCAATGTTCTGTACTCAATTAGTTCTTTGGGTACATCATTAAGATTAAGAATAACCATCGTTCTAATCGTGCTATCTACTTTTTCGGGCATAGACAACAATTCATAGGTGTATATCAGGTTAGCGGTTAGTGTCTCGTATAATTCTTCTTGTTTCAAATTTCTATTTTGATTTGGGATCAGCTCTCTTGAAGCCTCATAATACTTCGCTGCATCACTTAATCGCTCCTGCTTGAAAGCTATATTTCCTAACTGCTGTCCGTTGAGTATTTTTTGATTTAATCTCTCATCTTCATATATCAGCAGAGGGATATATTCATTAGAAGACTTAATGGCATCAATGGCTTTTTCCATCGATATGCTATCGCTAAAATTAGAGTAGGCTAAGCTGAGATCATAGTAAATATTCATTAATGTAAATGCAGTCAACTTCTTACGATCATCAGAAGATAAAGAATATTCTAATTGAGAAATAGCGGATTGGTATTCACCTCTCTCATTGTATATCTGTGCTATAAGTCTGATCGACTCGCCTAACATTTCTATGCCTCTGCCTGATAATGTTAAATGGCTGATGGCTTCAGCATCTGCAATGGCCAAATCATATTTCCGCAATACCTTATAGTGACTCGCTCTGATCTGATACATATATGGAAGTTGGTAACCTCCATAACCACTTTCTTTTAAATGAGATATGCATAAACTGGTTGCTGCTATAGTCTCTTCATGTTGATTTACATTATTATGTCTCCAAGCTATGTAGTAATAGACAAGCCCAAGTGTGTCCTGATGCTCAGTCAATTCTAAAGGTGCTATGAGGTCTCGCAGATTTTCTATCTGTTGATCATTAGATAACTGGCTGTCCTTAGCTATATTAATGGCATCATTCCAGCTTTGCTTAGCTAAATTATTTTCATCATTTCTACCTTGAGCTGAGCTCTGAGTGCTAAGGCAATTAAATAATAGAAAAACTATGAATAGGCACTTACAAAAAAAATAGCCTATTGAGCGAATTGAATAGTTAAGTATGACATTAAATGTAGGTAATTCTAATTGTGGATAACATAAGAGAATTTTCCTTTTTGTACTTCTCGACATTGTACCTCTAAGTTATCTTGATTAATCGGTAAGGCAGAACCAAAGCAATAATGAATTAAGCCTGCTGTGAACTGTGGGGCGGCAAAAGAGGTGCCACTGATACCACACTTGATCATAGCTGTACCTGAAGTCGAATTGACTACATCCTGTATTCCTATAGCTGCTTCTACAAACATGGTATCTCTGACATTTGATTCTGGCCATATTGGGACTGTGGCAGGATTTGACATATCCATGACCCTCCGACAAAGTCCACCTACTTCAAATACATTATTCATACCTGGTGTGTCTATCTCAGTATAATTCCGTCTAATCTTATTATATGTCTTAGCATATCCAGAAGGAAAATGCTCCTCTTCATTCAAGTTTTCTGATTCATTTCCCGCAGAATTAGATGTGGGGATCTCCCAATTACTTATGTTTATCATGGCTTCTTGTAGCTGTATGTCATTAAAATCTAAGCCCCAGCTATTATTGATAATCTTAGCTCCCTTAGCAGCAGCATAGTATAATCCACATACGACACTATACATGGTTCCTCTACCGCACTCGTCTAATACCTTCACTGGCAGTATGGCTTGCTTATTGAGTGGAACACCCATTTGATCAAGCGCATTTAAATAACTTAAGACGACTGATGTCCCATGACCTCGATCATCAGTGATATCATTATTATCATCTACAAAATTCCACCCATATAAATCATTCGTCAGACATGCTTCAGAATTTTCAGCAAATAAGACAGGCGCTGGGATTAATGCAGGATCTATACCGCTGTCTAAAAATGCAACCACTTTTGCACCTGGGTCTGGTGATCTAATCTGATCAAAAAGCATCATTAACTCGTTAGGATCATTAATATCATCGCTGCCAGTATAATCATCTGGATCTATCAGATTATTCTCCATATGATAATTCAAACTAAAATATAATCCTTCTCCTCTAGGTCTAGATCCGCTCGATGCCTGTCCTATGGTGCTCTCCTCATTAATATCAATAAAAGACTCGTAAATAAAAATATTCTGATCACACTGACATCTACGCATCTCCGACTTGCCTGTAGGAGTCATAGAGACTGTATCTAAATATAGCTGAATATCAACTACATATGACTGATCAATGATATCATGCTGACAAACACCATTAGGCAATGGGTTAAAGCATGGAGGTAAAGTTATCATGATCTGACTTGGCACATACTTTCTTCCCAGCTCATCTCTTTCAAAATCCAGCACAGGACACGGGTCACCTTCGCATAGTGAAATCTCTTCTTCACATTCTGAATCACACCCTTCTATGAATGCACTAAATGTAGCTTGAATGTCTACTTCAAATCCTGATTTCAATGAAATATGGTCCCTAGCAGTCAGCTCTACTGAAGAAGCAGGCTCGACATATCCATCTGAAAATATATGATACGCAGCTCTATAAATACCTGGTGTAATGGGGTAATCGTGAATCACTCTGGACTGAGGACAGGGTAGCTGACTCACACCTATATTAATATTGAATAACATGCTGGTGATGACAACGATCGAAGTACGGAGGCTCGATAACATTAGTGTATTGATTTTGACATTGAATTTTCCTAATATTAAGTTATCCATATTTTGACTTTGGACTTAAAAAAGAAATCCAACTAACATTCTAAAATAAATTAAAATCAAATATTATCAAAATATTGACTCGTGATTAAAAATAAAAGGCCGATCCCTAAGAGGGGATCGACCTCAAAATTATTCTATTGGCAAGACTGAAATATCGTGCACTGACTCAGATCTGATATGAACTGATTAGAGCATGTGGTCCCTATCATACTCGACTCACAAATGAGATCACCATCACAATTAAAGTATCTGGTGACACCATCACTAATCTGACAATAATCAGATACCGCATATACACATTGGCCTTCATATAAACATCTCTTAAGTTCATAGTTAGGGTCTCCTACATATTGCTGTATCCAGCTAAGATCATTCAATGGATCATCAGAACAGCAACAAGCTTCTATCGTAGCTTCAAATATGCTTGCCCCCGATACTTCAAATCCAGGATTCAATTCTATTTCTTGTCCAGCTTTAAAACGAACATTGCCATTTTGAGGTACGACGCCTTTACTTAATAGTCGATTACCAGCATGGTATACATTGTCATATATTGGATTATCATCAATTATAATAATCGGTGGACAAATCTCCGGACAAGGGACACAGCTAAAGCTGATACAATCTATGCCATAATCATTGTATTGATTAGAGACTGTCGCTTGAACTATCGAAAGATTTACTGTGCCTGTAATCGTTCCCATATAAGAAAAGCTATAGCCAGTCCAGCTGCCACTCACTCCATTAGTGACTCCGATCAGGTCAGTACCGACTGTAATATTCATCGTCGGCTGAGCTCCTCCAGTTGTATTAGGATGATATTGGAATGAGAATTCATAACACTTGCCTTTTACAGTATTTACTGGCTGGGACCACACGATACTACCTGGTGTATTAAAGCCGTCTATGATCATAAAATTATCACTACAGGTCTGCGGTCCTGTCAAACTTGACCATCCAGCACACTTATCAGTGATATCTGAACCTATGCAATAACTATTGCTGACACAGCTACAATTCTGATTCAAATCCGATGTAAAAGAACTCCCAGTCGGGTCATTAAAATCTCCATCAATCACTAATTCATCACAACAGTCAGGTAATGTCAATGTGAGTAATTCACTTTCGACACAACAGCTATCCTGAGCAAAATTCTTCAATAAGAATTCAAGATTTAAAACATCACCTGCTGCAGGTGCAGGTACGCCTATGATCTGTGCGCTTCCACAAAAAGTATTTGCCGATAATAATGGAAATCCAGGTGTAGGGCTATTCCAATTATACTGTATCAACCCAATCGAACCCGGCATGGAAGACAGCTTATTGATCGTCAATCCATCAGCTATAAATGCTGGTACAGAAGCATTAAGAATGCAGAAATTAAATATATAATTTCCATTGTTATCGCATATCACTTCATGCTCTACGATATCAAGACAATTTATGTCTTGATCACATTCTAATTCTAATATTTCTTCGCAAATAATTTTTTCTACACCTGCGGCATCGACGAAAATATATTCGACCAGGACTTGTGGATTAGGAATTGCTTGAGGATTATCCAGGCAGAAATGAACCAAATCAACATAGTTATTAATCGGAGCATAAGTCGATGTCGTCGGGTACCAGTCGACTTGGGCAGGTCCAGATGGAGTTAATCCCCACGTGCCTCCATAGTTAGGATTCCAATGAGAGCCCAGATTAACGCCTGGTGTAATAGACTTTACTCTGACGATCGATAATAAGTCATCGCAAGTATTATTAATATTTAAATCATAACAACACTCTTGTGCTCCAGGGACTGATATGGGATCATAAGTGACCCAGTCATCTTCGCATGGATTACAGCAATCAGGTAATATCAATGTGAGTAATTCACTTTCGACACAGCAGCTGTCTTGTGCAAAGTTCTTAAGCAAGAATTCAAGATTTAAAACATCACCTGCTGCAGGTGCAGGTACGCCTATGATCTGTGCACTTCCACAAAAAGTATTTGTCGATAATAATGGAAATCCAGGTGTAGGGCTATTCCAATTATACTGTATCAACCCAATCGAAGCCGGCGTGGAAGACAGCTTATTAATCGTCAATCCATCAGCTATAAATGCAGGCACTGACGTGTTAAGAATACAGAAATTGAAAATATAATTTCCATTCTGATCACAGATCACTTTATGCTCTACGATGTCCAGACAGTCAATATCGATATCACACTCTAACTCAAGTATCTCTTGACAAATAATTTTCTCATTTCCTGTAGCATCTATGAATATGTATTCTACAAGTACCTGAGGGTTAGGAATGCCTTGTGGATTATCTAAGCAGAAGTGTATCAGGTCTACATAATTATTAATAGGAGCATAGGTCGATGTCGTCGGTGACCAGTCCACTTGAGTCGAACCAACTGGCGCGAATCCCCAAGTTGCTCCATAGTTAGGATTCCAATTAGAACCTATGTTAACACCTGGTGTGATAGACTTCACTCTGATGATCGATAATAGGTCATCACAAGTATTATCAATATCCAGATTATAACAACATTCCTGTGCACCGGGTATGGATATCGGATCAAAATTAACCCAATCTACTTCACACGGATCACAGCAGTTAGGCAGTACGATGCTGAGTGTATCCTTCTGATCGTGACAGCAGAACTCAGTACTATCCATCATACTATATCCATGAGCTCCAAATATGAAATTAACCGTTTTAGGATATGGGCCATTATTAAAATCTATAATATCAATGCACTGATCAATGGATGACGTCCCATATGGTATAGGTGGCGTGATCGGCTGACTGGTAGCTGATAATATAATCCCTGTAGGACTGACGACAGTAAAGTCTAACATATCTAATACTTGACCAGGCGCTAGGTTAGACACTCTATAAGTAAACTTGAATTTACCGGGTACTTGATCATCACACTCTATCTGAATCGGGATCACATTAACACACTTATCATCAGTACATTCTAACTCGCAGTCAGTGATAAACTCTTGCGTACACAGCTCCATCTCATTACACGCCATATCATAATAAGTGACTGTAAAGGATTGAGTAGAAACCAAAGCTCCAGTATTGCCCAAACAAAATTTCAAGTAAGGACTTATTCCCAGCATAGGTATCGGAGAACTTGAATTATCTATAATGATGAATTCAGGATCATAGGTATGTAAATTTAGAGAAGTGCTTACTGTACTGACATCAAAAAATACTCCTGGTGTATTAACATCTATTCTAATTTTCATTAATCCAGGATCTAGATTATTTAAGTCTAAGGCAAAGCAACATGAATCACCCAGTCCAAACGAATTGATAAATGACTCTACTAAACAAGTGTCAGGGCTATACTGATCACAATATTCTGATAATATATCAATAGGTACAATTGAATATTCCCACCATGCCTGAGGAAAAGGTTCAGGTATAACTTCGACCTGTACTTTTTGAGGATCTGTCTGATATTCTTTCTGCTTGACTTCTATGGGTGAACAGCAGGCACAATTATTCAATAAGCCATCAGGATCAGTAGCCACTGCATATTGATTATCAAAGCTTGCTGTCAATCCTGTTGAACTTATCTCATTATTCCAAATTGTGCCTGTCATGTAGTAGCCACCTGAAGCTACTGGTTCTACACGATATCCTGCGGAACCATTATAGCCGGGATCTAGATATTCATTAATCCAATTCACAGCACCATTCTTAGTTAAAGACATGATAAATGAATCTCCATCCTTTAAACCATAGATCTGCGGTCCTCCATAAATATCCTGTATACCTGTGATGATATAGTTATTATCCTCATCGGCTGTGACGTGTCTACTGAATTCCATATCGCTCCCTATGACATCATAGTACTGTATCCATAATGGATTAAAATTCATTTGGCTGTTTAGCTTAAATACGAATATTTCTTTCTTAGTTATTAGCCCTGGAGGATTCTGATTATTCGGTCTGAATGCTTCTCCTGTAAAGACGACATCTCTATTCTGATCAATGGTAATGGATCTGGCAATTTCTCTGGTCTGAGAATCATTATCCAAATCATAGAGTATGGCTCCCATCGGTAATATAGGCTTACCATTACTCGCATCTATCAGAAGGTAGAAGACCTGATTCCTGCTTTTACCTGTGATGCCATATACGATACCTCCTGAAGAAGAAGGGAATGGCATCTCGACGACAGAGTAAGCGATATCATCTCCCTGTATGAAATATTCCATGTCCCACTTATTGACATAATTAGCATCAATGGCTACGGCATATACGGTAGATGTATTCCCAGATCTTCTCACACCGACTGACACGATGTCACCTACTTGATCTTGAATCACACAGTGGCCTATCTCTTCCTTATCATTATTCTCTCCAAAGATCTGAGCATAGACTATTCCACCAGCTTTGTCACTTACATTGAGTAAGAGATCCCTTGAAGAATTACTATTAGCTTTACCTGTATAGACATATCCACCATTCGCTAATAGTGGATTGGGTTGTACTTCATTCATCCAGAGAGAAGTCTCATTAATACCAAAGTTGCTCTGGCACAGCATAGATGCGGTGACATCTCCATCACATGTCATCTTATTCACTAGTACATCTTGAGTGACATATGCAGATGTCTCACCAGCGATGAGTAAGTCACCACTCTGGCTATCTTCTATTCCGTTATAACCTGCATCATTCGCGTCTATGCCATTAGGGTTTTGAGGTGTGTCTATGATGACGCTGAATGTCTTAGTGGATGGATTCTTCGTACATGGTGCTTCACAACCGCAATCTACTATTTCGATATCTCCCATTTGTGTCTTAGACACATTAGCTGTATTCCCATCAGCATCAATATAGTAACTCGTTGTCTTAACCCAAGTCGGTGACGTAAAGTTAGTATTACCTGAGGCTGGCATTCCAGCGAATCCATAGACGACATCATTCGGTGGAGTCGGATTTTGACTGGCACCAAATCGTAGTGCATCTCCAGTGCCCCAAATAAGACTATCACAATCATCTACTTGGTGAGTATCTGGATCATATTTATCGTAACCATAGTCTATCCCTCCTGCACTATTATAGCCTTGACCATAATTGCCAATGTAGATGATGTCTCCAGCACTCCATATAGGATTACAGTGAAATGGGACTGTCGGAAAAGTCGCTTCAAATTCCATAATTCGAGAATTATGCGCTGGCCCTCCTGTAAATACATTTCCCATATCTGCCGTCATAGTTCTTTCAGCAATGAGCATTTTACCTGCATGAGAAAAACTAATATCTGATACAGGATTAGAAAAATTGTTCGCAAATATTGGCATATCTATCTCACATGTGGGTGCTCCTGAAAAATCACCAGTCGTAGCATCAAGTGCGATGGAATAAATCTGATTCGCAGTTCCTCCAGATGGGCGACCATTATCTTCATTCCACACACTATAATAGACTCTATTATTATAGACTCCGATTCCCCAAAGTCGCTCACCTAATGGTGCAAATCCTGAAACACCATTATCTGGACCCATAGGATCAAAGACACTTGATACAGTCCCTGATGTAGCTCCTGTAGCATCGATGCGATATATTTTACCATCTTCCATATTAGTCGCGAATAGCTGATGCTTTTCTTTATGGTAGGCTATATTACCTAAACCAACATCAAAATTCACAATCTGATTGGGTCCGCTCCCCGTCAATATATAATCGGACACGGCACCTGTCACCCCGTCCACTTTATAAACACCACCTGAGCCAGCACTTCCCCAAGGGAATACGCCATATACGGAAGTAGCTGTGACGAATATATTGTCAAAGCTATCTATGGCAACTCCGAAGAGCTGTCCCATGCGAGATGCACGCCAGTCATTATCATGATACATTGGAGCAGGCCAATTCTGGCCTATTGTAGCTCCAGATTTATTCCTGACATCTACCATACCCAACACATAGCCATTAGGATCATAGACATTTTGATTCGTGACACCTGAGAAGCATGTCCCTATGGCTTGACCACAAGAAAGATTAAGTTGCTGCTGCTGGCTGATCCCTATTTGGTACATCAGCAAGAAAGACATAAGTACGAGTAGATTTTTTTTCATCATCGAAGATTTAATTGGTTTTGTAGATAAGTCGTATTGAAAGACCATGGAGTTGTAGATTTTAGAAGTTGTGAAATAAACCACTTGCAAAAGGCGGCCATAGTAGTTAGATGATCACCCTTGCATGCGGAAGTTGAATTCTTAGTTAGAATTCTTTTAGAGAGAAAAAAACACAGAGAAAAATTTTTCATTTTTTGTTAATTCTTAAAAAAGTCAAGCTTATAAGCCTGCTTATAGAAGTGTAATCGCAGTATTAGAAAATCCTTACTAGCGGAATGGAAAAAAAATTAAAAAAAAGGTGATTTTAGTGAAGCGATATGGAAGAGGTGAATTACATGCAGGGGCTTATTGATGGTGACGAGGCCATTGTAGAACAGATATATAAGACTTTTCTACCCAAAGTGACGTTTTGGATTAAGCGCAATCATGGGAGCGATCAGGATGGGTTCGATGTCTTTCAGGATGGATTAGAAGCGTTAGTGATAAAAGGTTTAGAAAAGAAAATAAATCCAGAGACTAACTTCACTGCACTACTTTTTACGATATGCCGAAATAAGTGGATTTCAAAAATCAGATTAAAAAAGAAGGAGGAACTAGTAAGGTTTGAAGAGTTATCACGATTTAGTAGTGAAACTAATATTCAAAATGTCTTGGAAGATTCCGTACAAGAACAAGATATGAAGCGTATGCTCAAGGAAACATTCGTCTTATTATCACCTCTATGTCAGCAGCTGATCCCTATGGTAGAGAATAAAGTACCAGCCAAAGAAATCGTAATAGACTTATCTATGACCAATGCAAATGCTGTGCATCGAAGAAAATTTGCTTGTTTTGAAGCTTGGCGAAAACGTATCGAAAAGCATGATTATTACCCCATCTGGAAATCGCTTCGATCATGTTGAAAGAAGAACTAATATATCAATACTTAGATGGCAGCTTAGATGAGCAATCCAGAAAATCGTTTGAAGTATCACTTGCGACTGACACTGCCCTTGCTGAAGAAGTAGATCTTATCAGGGAGATGCGCACTTATGGTACACATCGCGAAAAGGAAAAACACGCTCATCAAGTGATCCATAAGGTAAGAGAAAATTATAGGCCTAATTCAAATACGGCACAGGATAAACCTAAGGCAAGCAAGCTAACATACATCATAGTGGCTATCGCAGCAGTCGCGCTCTTGGCATTTCTTCTGAATAGACTAAGTCATCTGCAAGGATCAGATGGTCCTGCTTTATACGCTCAATATAATGAAGTTACTCCTCTGTCACTGAGTACCAGAAGTATGGAATATGATAAGCTTATGACAGCCGCAGAGCGCAGCTTTAATGACAAAAAATATGAAGAAGCCATCACTTCCTTAACGACAATCATTGAACAGAATCCGGATCAATATAAGGCCATGTTCTACAGGGGCTATGCTTATATAGCCAATGGATCGACTGTACTAGGCAGGGAAGATTTATCATCATTATTAGATACCGAATTATATAAATCCAGTGCTCAGTATCACATCGCACTCTCCTACTTAAAGTCTGATGAGCTCAGCCTCGCACTTCCCTATTTAGAAGCTATACCAAAAAATTCTAATTACCATGCGAGAGCACAAGAGATATTGAAGGTCATTAGATAGCGTATTAAATGTAGATTCCGTTCTTAGCTCTCAAAATCAGGGGGACCATTACTTTTTCTTTTAAAATTGGAATTATCTATCAACAACAACAGTTATTCTGAAACGGGCCTATGCGATTAATATCGAATTCAAAACGCCTAATTATAAAAAGAGGGTCACCTATTGTCAATGATCCGAAAGGTCAAATATTATATACTGACCTTCCCTTTGGAATAAAAAAAATTAGATAATGAAATAAGATTTTCTGTATGTCTATTCTGTAAAAAATGTCTTGTGAAAGGATTGAGACTAAAGACGTTTTAAAATCACCGGTTCTGTCTTGCTGCCAGGAGAAAACCTAAAGACAATATCATCACAGGGAATAAGGACATCCATGAAGTATGTCGCTGATCTTTAAAGTACTCAAGATTATACCTTTCCCATTTTTGATTTTGGATTGGCTCCTCTTCAAATATTTTTGGGTAAAAGGAAAGCCTTAAATCTTCATGGTATGTTTCCAATGCCTCAAGGTAATTCAAATAATTATGCATATCTGTTTTACAAAGAAAGTTCATAGAGAATTGAGTATGTATGCTAGGCACCAAATAACCAATCCAGTTAGTGAGATTAATTCTCTTTTCAATGTTTTGTTTCATGGCTATCCTGGCAGTCGCGGACTCATCGTCTCCCATCTGTTGCATAGCGTAGTACCATAACCAACTGAAACTTGCCTCTTCTGGATGATTATATTTTGAAAATTGTGGATAATGATCTTTAAACTTTATGAGTGTCGGCTCTTTAGGCTCATCCCACTTACCATGGTAGCCATCTCGACTATCTATGGTTGTTTCATAGGCCTGAGCGATAGGATATAAATTACTGACCAAATTGTTAACTATTGCAGGTATAATGGTGGTAAGTAGTAGCCATGAAGAAAGTAAAATAAGGGCATTTTGATTAGACGACTTACCCAGGCTGGTGACCCACCAAACCAGTACAAACCAAAACATAACATAAAGCACAGCATGAGCGCTAAATGCTAAAAGATTTTGATCTAACGAAATATTCAAATAGAGCGAGCCTAAAGAAAGTAAAGCGATTAGCATGAGCAATACACAGGCTAATCTTATTAATAATTTTGTTTTGATAATTCGCACAGGATTCCCAGATTGCACTGCGAGTAGAGACCATCTACCACTTTCTTTTTCTTCAGAAAGAAGGTTGAAACTAAGTGCAATAATGATGAGTGGAAAGAGATAGATAAGGACAAAACTAAAATCCATGTTTCCCAATAACTGATAAAACGGATTTACTAACTCGCTGGTATTTTTTTGCTCCTCCAAGTTTCTAATGTTCACTAATTGAGCTGCTTGCCTTGTATCTCGCTGTCCTATAGATAGCCCTGCTAATGGGGGAGCTTCATTAGCCAAGCCAAAGCGAATGTAATACAGCAGAAGTCCAATATGACCGTCTACATACTTTAAGTGTCGATTAATATGTTCCGTTTGCGCGACTTCTGTTTGTTCAATAATGAAATGCTGACGTTCGTTAAAAGTCTTTCCTATATGCAAACTGATTAAACCTAATATAAATAACAACACCAGACCGATGCCCATGCTCCTCGATCTCAATAGCTGTTTGATTTGCAATTCTATCATTCTAAATAGCTTTGAGATTCTTAGAAAAATAAACAGTTAGCAGCACCACTATGATCAGCCATATAGCTAATGCCGCAATTGACAAAATGGTAGACTTAATCATTTTGTTAAAAGACAAAAAATCATGTTTGAATGCGGGAAAGTCAATCCAATTCTGTTGACTAATCACTGCGTTTTTATCTGCCGAACTTTTCACTGTATTGCTGATTTGTTCGATCTGCAAGTCATTCATAGTTTGAGCCAAACTGTAGCGATAATTTTCAGCAGCTTCATTAAACATTTGATAAGATTCAAAATCAGTACCTGACAAAACCATCGAGATATGTTTTATCGCGATATAAGGATTGAGAACGGCGGAATAGAGAACGACTTGACTTTGTTTTTGATATAGAGACATGAGATCGTCTTTATGTTTTCGGTATGTCTCAGTACTGAGTTTTTCTCCTTCCTTCATGATGTATCCACTATAATTAAATGGAAGTTCCTTAGTCGACGATACACCATGTGCCAATAGAAGAGAGTCTTTCATTGCATTGTAATGTGGGTCATCAGGGTTATGGCTATCGCCTTGTTTTATTAATTCTTCCTCAACTATCGTATCAAATTCGATCTTCGACGGAGTCGGATAAAAAATCTGTCCTGCAACTTGAGATATCTTGGGAATGATCAAGGTAAAAAGCAGCCAGAAACCAATTAGTTTTATCAGGGAAGCTTTAGAAGATGAGCTTCTAGCAGACACCCAAACAGCTATAAATGATATTATAAATATATAGGCTACATAGCATCCCAATAGACATAGAAGAGATATTGCTATAAGTGTGATGGATAGGGTTTGCGGATAGCATATCAGCAAGATAAATGTTATGACAAATGCAGGAAGCAAAATAAATAAGGAGACTAAACTTATACCCAAAGACTTACCTAATATAACTTCTTGCCAAGAAGCACCTTGTGTCAGAAAAAGTTTAAGAACTCCCTTCTCTCGTTCACCTGATATGGATGCATAGCCCCAAAAAAATATAAGAAGTGGAAGTAAAAACTGGAGCAGAAGCCCCGTCGATAGTTCTCCAAATCTTAATATGCCAGAGGATAAACTGGCTTGAGAAAAATTGACTGAATTTTGCCTATGAGCCTCCAAAAAAACAGCATTGCCCAAATAGCTATCGATGCCATTATCAAAGAGACTCAAGGGATATTTGGTCCGAAATGCCACATAGCCGTAGTGTGCCATCCGATGAGGATGTTTATCTGGATTGTTTTCCCATCGATCTCTTACTTCTTGACCATAATGATCCACATTATGTTGATGATAGAGATTGCTAAGATAGGAAGACCCTAAGGCTATGAAGATCAATATCATAAAAGCACCGATCAACCAGAGGTTGATCGGTACTTTCAAAACGCTTTTATATGTATGACTTGAAATCAGTCCTATCTGAGCAATTCTCATTATTTAGAATTGATAATTTGCCGTTAGGATAAAGTTTCGAGGTGCGCCAGGACCCAACCTTGATGGATTAAGACCACCAAGCCAATAGGTTTCATCAAATAAATTATTGAACTTTAAAGTCAACTGTATTTTTGCATTATCTGGTTTATAATATATCGCAGCATCAAATACTGTATAAGCTGGTAAGAGCACTCGAGCAGTACTATAAGTAGGGTTATACCAAGTAAATCTCTCGTCTACGTATTGTGCACCAAAACCGATTCCAATTCCTTTCAATGACTTACTGGCGAAATCGTATCGTCCCCAGAAATTTGCATTTTGTCGTGGAGCTCCTCCGATTCTTTCTCCGATAAATATCTCAATAGCATCTTCTACAATTTCAGCATCATTAAAACCGTAGGACGCTAATAGCTGAAAGTGAGGCGTCACGTAACCAGAAATATCCATTTCAAAACCTTTGCTACGCTGCTCACCTCGAGTGGTTAAGTTATCTAAGTCATATGTATCTCCCAGCAATATATTTTTCTGGACAATATCAAAAACGGCTACACTTGCAAATATCTTTCCATTTAAAAATTCGCCTTTAAAGCCTATTTCTTTTAAGCTACTCTCTAATGGGTCAAATCTTGCAGGTGACGCCGACCAAAAGAATCCTTCTGCTGATGGTGATAATGACACTGTATTAGTATGTGGCTGAAAGCCTTCTAAGTACGTAGCGTAAACACTAATATTATTTGTTAGCTCATACGTCAAACCTAATCTTGGTACAAAAGCGTTGGTTTTTAATTCGTCTTCTGATTTCTTGTAATTAAATATATCTGTGAACGACTCGTATCTTAAATTAATAAGCGCTGAAAATTTTCCAACTTTGAATTGGTTCTGAAGATAAATACCACTAGAGGTATTTAAATTCGCAGGAATAGATAATTCTGCAAGATTATAGGCATTTGTATTTCTAGCGCCGTTAAAAGGATTTTCCAGATTAAAATGCGGAACAGCTGGGACAGGCATCGTCACTCCATCTACAACCATTGTTTGGAAATTATCTGCATTAGCTGGACTAAAATTAGACTGCCCTCCACTATTGGTTAAATATCTTCTAGCACGCAGGAACCCGGCGCCGATTTTTCTTTCCCAACGCGTCGCATCGTAGCCTACTAATATTTTATTAGTTATGTTTCCGCTTCTAATATCGTAATCAAAATAGGCACTGAGATTATCTGATTCCCAAAATTGTTGTCGTCTATCATATCTCAATCTTGCGAGTGTAGGGATGACATTGCCTTCAATGTCAACTGCTGTACCATCGACTCTATGCTCAGCTAAATCTTCTTCCCAAGTCTGCTTCATATACTGCGCATTGAACCCAAAGTTTTCAGTAAACCCTTTACTAAAATTGGCCGTGAATATGAGTTCACTTATTTTGTAATGATCGTTTGCTGCGCCTACATTAAGTGATGTAGGCGTGCTGTTAATATCAAACTGACCGTTAATTGCTCCAAAAATAGGCTGGCCTCTATCTAAATTTCCGACATTGTTGCTATAAATCATTTCAACATTTAATGCTGTAGACTCATTGGGAATATAACTCAATGAAGGGGTAATTAAAAAGGCATTATTATTGACTAAATCTCTAAATGATTTGGCTTCTTGGAAAGCAGCATTAAAACGATAAAGCAAGGTTTTTTCTTGATTTAGTGGTCCAGTGAAATCTATGGCTGCCCTTAGGGTAGAAAAACTACCAGCAGACAATGATACCTCCCCTCTTTTTTCCTTTAAAGGCTTTTTCGTTATCATATTAACAGTACCTCCAGGGTCTGCACTAGAGAAAGTGACAGAAGAAGGCCCTTTAATGACTTCTACTCTTTCAAGATGCGACGTGATGGGTTGTAAAAAATAATACTGTCGCGTGCGCAATCCATTTATTACTTGTCCATCATCTGCCTGTGTAATACCTCGAATATTGTAGTGGTTGTATATGCCAGTCGCAGCCACATTACTTACGGCCTTGACGGCATCTACCAATTGAAAGGCTTGTCTATCGCTTATGAACTCTTTAGTTATAGAAGAAATAGACTGTGGCAACTCTTTGTTTCTTATCGCTACTTTAGTCCCCGAGAAAGAATAATCGCTATTGTAATCTTGACGTCTTCTTCCGATGACTTCTACAGATTGTAACATGACTTGTGTATCTGACATTGTGATCATGCCTAGTGTTATGTCCCGAGAACCATCAACATTCACTTCCGTGACATAGTCACCAAAGCCTATATAACTCACTCGGATAGTATGATTTCCACTTGCGCGCAGCTTAAGTTCAAAACTTCCACTTGTATCAGTTATGGTTCCTGCTTCGTTTTTAAATTCATCAAGTGCAATCACATTCGCACCAATAAGTGGAATGTTATCTGAATTAACAATGGTTCCAGTTATGCTTGATTGTGATATTGCTTGTAGGGTCAGTATCAGGGATACTATTGTGGTGTAAATTTTTGTTTTCATTTCTTCTTATCAAATAGTTTTTAAATATAATTCTTGTAATTCTTGAGCGGAAATGTCAGAAGTGAGTGCTTCATGAACGATGGCTCCTTCCTTCATAATTCCGATGCGGGTTCCAATATTCACTGCATTGAAAATGTCGTGAGTTGCCATGAAAATGCCAATCCCCTTTTCAGAAAGTGATTTGCAAGTCTTGGCAAATTCTGCCGTAGCTTTAGGATCCAATCCAGATGTCGGCTCATCCATGATGATAAAGGATGCATTTTTTGCCAAGGCGATAGCAATACCTACTTTTTGACGCATGCCTTTCGAGTATTTTGAAAGTCGTTGGTGGTGAGCGTCTGCTTGAAGATTAGCCTGCAAGAGTAGTTCTTCTAACTGGCTGTCAGTACAATTTTGACCAGCTAAGCGACTGAAGAAATCCAGATTTTCAGCACCCGTAAGATTACCATATAGTTGCACAATTTCTGGGATATATGCTAAGGCGTGAGTGATGGTAGATTGATCAGAGACCACTTCATTATTGATAAGAACCTGACCAGAGTCAGGTTTTAATAAACCTAAAATAATATTTATAGACGTTGTTTTTCCGGCGCCGTTTTGACCCAGCAAACAATATATTTCACCTTTGCCGACCTTAAAGTTTAAATCTTTAAGTGCCTCCTTATTTCCAAAATTCTTGCTGATACTCTTTGCCTCAAGTAATAAATCAGAACTGGCTTCTTTATGTGAAATCTCGTCCATAAGGAAAATGTTTTTATGCAACATTGTTGCAAATGTAATTATAAAAATCATTTATGCAGCATTGTTGCATCTAAAATTTATACTTAGAAAAGGGATGTCGTATTCCAGCTGACAGGAGAGCTAAAAGATCTATAGATTAAGGTAAAATAGAAATGACAGACTGTGCAATGTGTGGGATGTCGTTCTTAAGAGTGGATACAACTTAAAGGATTATACAAGCCATCATGGCCTACACCCAGAATTAATCAATTCTAACATATAGAAATAACAATTTCAAATTCTCAAAGATTACTACATGTTGATCCTAAGTCTCAAAATGAAATGCTGAATGATAAGTCAAAACCACTTTGGTCGGAAAGAAACTAAATACTTAGAGAAAGACTATAAAGTATTAACTAACTCAGTAATTTGTAAGAAATTTGCCAATCATATAAATGTCTGATTACAAATAATTGGATCGGGTTATATTCGACAACTTTTACATTTCTTAAATTTTAAGCTATAAAGCAACTACAGTATGCTTTGGAATTACTCCTTTTCCTTGGCTGATTACTTCTGTATTTATTTTATTTTGAATGTACCGTTACTAAGCATTCTTCTTCTGAGCATTGGCTGTATTTCAAATTATATAAATGAAGTCCAACAATGCTGATGGCAGGGATATAGATAAATGACCCTGGTAATAATCCCCATTCGAATGTTTCTGTTAACAGGGTAACTAATAATAGTATCCAACTGATCCATAATGCTGTTGCTACCCAGATTCTTGTTGATTTCTTTGAGGCAAAATAAATCGCAAAAAATGAAATCACGATAAATAAATAGTCAATCGCTTGCCACCAAATTGGTGAGTCCGCACAACTTATGGAAGCACCAGCTTTAGCAATAAATAAGAATGGAGTCACTGCACAGTGCACAAGACATAAACTACTTGCTAGTGCTCCGAAAAAGTCAATCGCTAATAATTTTTGTACCTGTACCATATCTACTTTATCATATTAATACAATCCTCTGGCAATACAATAATAGATAAAAATTATTTCTTAATGCAACTTAGTTGCATTAAGTTATCCAACAGGGAATCATTAGAAAAACTCAATCAGTTAAGATCTTGCTCAAGGTGTTTGATTAAAACTAAGAAGCCTGATCGCTTGATCAAGATCTTAATAACTATAATGTCATTGTCTATCGAGTTTAGGCACATATTACAAATGGAGATATGGAAGCTGGAAGACAAGATTTATCATCTCTACTCGAGAATGTATTGTATAAATCCAGTGTACAATACCATCTGGCATTGTCTTTAAAGTCTGATGAGTTGGATCTTGGAATTCCTTTTTTGAAGAGAATACCTAATAATTCTAATCATGATGAGCGAGGTCAAGAGATCCTGAATCACTTAAACACAGATAAATAAATTAGCTTCATTTTCTCTGTCTCATGACTGATCTATAAGACAAGATATCGAAATATCGGTAGCAGCACATCATTCACACTATAAGTGCTATGAATGATACATTTTACACTTTGCTGTAAAGCTTTTCTTCTACCCAGGCATCATTATAAATAGTACTTAAATATTTACTACCGTGATCAGAGAAGATCACAACAACTTTATCGGATGGTTTAAATTCATTTTTCATTTGGAAAACGGCTTCTAATGCAGCACCAGAAGAATGTCCTCCCCATATGCCATCTTTCTTTGCTAAATTCCTGGCACGCAAAGCAGATTTTAGATCACCTACTTTCACAAAACGATCAATAAAATCAAAGTCGACATTTCCAGGAATGATGCTCTTACCTACGCCTTCCATCTTATATGGATGAGCGATTGAAATATCATAAATCCCGGTTTCATGATATTTCTTTAATACTGAACCATAGGCGTCTACACCCACCACATTTATATTGTCATCATTCTCTTTTAAGTATCGGGCTGTACCACTGATTGTTCCGCCTGTCCCAACAGTGGCTACAAAATAGTTAACGTCTCCATCCATTTGATCCCAAATTTCAGGGCCAGTCGTTTGGTAGTGGGCGTCTTTATTATTGGGATTAAAATTTTGATCTGTATAGTAAGCTCCTTCAATGGATTCACTGATTTCAATTGCTTTCTTATAATATGATCTCGAATCATCTGGCGCGACTTCTGCTGGACAGAGAACCACTTTTGCGCCAAGAGCTTTTAAGCTATTTATCTTTTCTTGAGAAGCCTTATCTGCGACTGTCAGTACACAGTTAAATCCCATGATACGACTGATATGGGCGAGAGCCATCCCTGTATTCCCAGAAGTAGCATCGACGACAGTCCCTCCGATACTCAATTCTCCAGATTCTAAAGCTTTACTGATAATATGAGAAGCTATCCTGTCCTTTGCAGATAATGTTGGATTCGAAAATTCTAATTTTGCAAATACATTTGTGCCAACTAAATCAGAAAATGAATTCAATCTTATGAGTGGTGTACATCCGCTAAAGGACAACATACATTTTGAATAGAATGCTTGATTATTCTTATTTCGTAAGTTTGGTTTGATCGACATTTTACTTTAGATTTTTGAGAATTCTTCTCGCTCGCAGATAGGAGGTCACATGATCGAATCTCATTTGAATGCACATAGACGCATAGACACATAGAAAGAGCTCGAAGATATACATTTCATATTAATGAAAGAATCGATGCTAAACATGATGGTGCATGTTGACGCTAACATGAAAATTTAACATATATGGAGATAATAGTCACGATTATATATAATTCTTGTTTTATCCCTCAGAGCTATAATCTTTACAGATAGTGAGTGAAATAAAATAAAGATTTCTAAAAATATAGAACTGCAATTGTATTATTAATCGTGCTTCAATAAATAAGTATGCCTCGCTTCATTAAGTAATACGACCAATCCTTCCACCTCTGCAATAGTCGTCGAATAATTAGTAATACACGCTCTAAGTGAAGGCTCGCCATGAATCGGATACTGAGACATCCAAGCTTTACCAGACTGATTCACATAATCACAAATGAAGGTGACAGCCTCCTTCTGATTCTCAAATGAATGATCTGTAAAACAAGAGATTGGTAGTTCTGTATGATTCTCTATCATCCAGCCATCACTGATCAATAAAGCATCTAACTGTCTACCCATCTCCATATGATGCTCTATCGTCTGAGCATATCCTTCCCATCCAAAAAATAATAAGCTCATATACATGCGGAGCCCAAGACTCCTTCGAGACCACTGTATCGAGTGTGTGTAAGGATCTACTGCATCTATGCCTTTACCATCCTTCGGCATGTATTCTGCTGTAATTCTAAATGTGCTGCTCAGAATATCTGGATGCTTCGTGATAAATGTACTCGTCCCCATAGGTGCCGAAAGCCACTTATGGATGTCGAAAGTCACTGAATCTGAGTGCTCTAATCCTTTGAGAATAGTTCTTCCCGAAGGATGTAAAACTAATGCTCCACCAAATGCTCCATCGATATGCATCCACAGATTATAATGCTCCTTAATCTCTGCAATCTCCTCCAATGGATCTATCGCACCAGGTCCAGTCGTCCCTGCTGTAGCTACAATCATGAAAGGCTGATAGCCTGCTTTTATGTCTATTTCTATTTGAGATTTTAAATCCTTTGGCTTCAAGCGCAGGCTCTGATCTATTGGAATATTTCTCAATGCATCTATACCTAAGCCACACATCCTCGCTGCTTTAGCCACAGAGTGGTGAGACTCAGCAGAACAATATAATACTGGCTGCTTTTCTAAACTTCTAAGTCCTGAATTCAAGTAAAAAGGGAATGCATGATTCAGTGCACAAAGTACAGCTGTCTGATTAGCCTCAGCACCTCCACTACAAAAAGTGCCGTCAGATTGCGCATAGCCATAGCGCTTGCCGATCTCTTGTATTAAGTAATCTTCTACTGCATAAGCGAAAGGGTTATGACTCCAAGCTGCTATCTGTGGATTAAAGGTGGCTGTGATCAGATCAGATAGGATACCTGGGAATGCCGGCCTGGGATTAAATAATCCAAAATAAGAAGGGTGTGGTGTATGTACTGCATATTGGCTAAGTCCAGATATCACGTGATCTATTATAGACTCATCTGGATGATTTGAAGACTCAGCATAGGTACTGATACAGGATCTCACATGATCAATATCCAGAGGTGGTGCCACATCATGCTCTGCTGTATTTAAATAATAGTGTTCAAGAGCTGCTGCCGTCTGAGCTAAGAGCTCTTGACGTCTTTTTGAATCAAGATCAAATAGAGCCATTAATTAAACTTAGAAGCTCCGTCTGCTGAAAATTCTATGCGCTTCGCTAGCTTCTCTGTGTATTTTCTTTCTCTTAGTGTAGACACATGATACCACTCAGCAACTGCCTTATCCTTCATCAGATGGAGGATGACGTATCCATGATCCCTTCCGTTGATATACTTTAAGTGTTGATTAGCGGCCAGGACCATTTTCTCTGCAAAAATGGTTTCTTCGGTCGCCCGACCTTCATTCCAGTTAGCCGATGAGATACTCGGTGTGCCTATCTCTATGGCATATGATTTTTGATTGACCCTGTACTCACGTGTAGATACTGGCACTTCGAATGCCCATGACGTATGCGTATCACCAGTGACAAATACAACATTGGATATTTCTTCATTCTTTAGATGGGAAGCGATAGAATTACGCTCTCGCTCGTAACCATCCCAAGCGTCAAAATTCACTGGAGTTTCATACACTCGACTGACATCCAGAGGAGAGAAAATGACTTGATTACCGATGATCTTCCATATAGCGTCTGATTCTGACAACTGATTTTTAAACCAGTTCAGCTGCTTCTCACCAAGCATGGTATGGTTAAGGGTAGCTTCGCCTTTAGACTTGATCGGCTTAGTCCTACCCTCCAGTCTTTCATCCAGCATGATGATATCAGCGAGCTGACCACTTGAGTAAGATCGATATAGTGGTTCGCTACCATTCAGTCTGGTTGGCATCCATTCGAAATAGGCTTTTTTTGCATCATTCATTCTTTTCTGATAATCACCTTCATCTGCCTGATGGTTTTGTGCACCTTCTTTATAGGCATCATTAGATATTTCGTGATCATCCCAGATATTCACAAATGGTGTCATCTGATGTACTCTCTGCAGGTCTGGATCAGTGCGATACTGCTTATATCTATTTCTGTAGTCTGCTAAGTTCAATAACTCTTGAGCAGGAATATGCTTTCTACCAATCGACGTATCTCCATAAGTGCCAGGTGCATACTCATAGATATAATCTCCTAAGTGAAGTATCACATCGACATCTTTATTAGCAAGAGACTCATAAGCATTGAAGTATCCCCACTCATAGTTGCTACAGCTGACGATGCCTATGCTCATCTTATCTGGATTTTTAGCCAGTGTCTTAGTTTTACCCACCACTGACATAGATTTCTTATACTTGAACCTATAGTAATAGTTTTGACCTGCTTGCAGATTTTGTACATCTATTTTTACTGTATTGTCTACAGATGCATCAGTCTTGGCTGCTCCAGATTGAATGATATTATTCATGTCAGGGTCAGAGCTCATTTCCCATGTTATTTTCTTGCTCTTTTGAGAGGGGTCATCTATTCTAGTCCAGATCACCACTGCTGACTCTGTGGGGTCTCCAGAGGCTACACCCTGAGCAAATACACTGCTACTGTCTTTACTAAGTACACTCTTGCTGGTACTACATGATGCAAGAACCAAAAGTAAAGACAAAACAAAAACGATGTTAAATAATTTCATTACTGCGAACTTATGAAGGTATAGATAATCATTTGTCATTGAAATTTGTGAATAAAATGAATTGATTAAAGAAATAAACTTCTAAAAATAATAGTATATTCTTAATACTATTGTTACTTTTATGATAACACAACTGACGAAACAAAAAAAATTTGAAAATTAAAGCTACTTAGGAGTAGCGAACGATGTAAAGTTGTTCTTTTAAATTGGGGGATCTCTGCCCGCCCGGGTTTGGGTCCCCTGTTTTTTTCCAATCCTCATCAGTGTAGATCAATGCAGATTTCAAATCAAGAGAACATTTTATACTCTAAATAGCAAAAATGTTTTTCCTGAGAGAGTATGTTTTGAATTACAAAGAGTTTTTAAACACATCGTCATCCATTAGATAGTAATAAAAAATTTAGCTCTATAGGTGTTAATCTCATCGTGCTTACAAATGATAAGTACTCTCCTTATAGATAGCCGAAGTCACCACTTGAGTCACGACTCGTAAGACACGCTTATCTATGACAGAAATATCATCTTTATGTGTATGATGATAGTGAGCAAATTTATTCGTCTGTAAGTCATAATTGATGATGTCGAGCATTGGAATACCAGCTCGATTCACATAGACATGATCATCTTCGATTCCAGAAAAGGCTGTATCGACGAATAAATCTGAGTAAC
>Ga0209187_1001289_pt1 | contig 30429 bp, 20 predicted proteins | sample BantaG_FD_187430 | JGI IMG/M metagenome (GOLD analysis project Ga0209187, IMG submission 187430) | Marine algal microbial communities from Bantry Bay, Ireland - BantryBay_4 metaG (SPAdes) (version 2) | ecosystem: Host-associated > Algae > Red algae > Unclassified | place: Bantry Bay, Ireland...
GGTCCACAATTATTCCATTGTCATCTGTTATCACCCAAGACATATTTCCACCTAGCGCACTAGTGACGCTGGCAAATATCGTATCGTTAGCCATGTCCGTTTTACAAATGGACAAGTTATTACCTACAGGAGTTGTGATCACACCTCCATTTACATTGATAACAGAGTTTTTATTCACTGTCAAAACATTAGATAAGCCGAAGCATCCAGTTATGTTACTCAATACCATTCCTGACATTACACCTGTGAAGCCTGTATCATAACTCAATTCGTAAATAGTACATGTACCGCTGATCTGAGCTCCAAAAGTAAATTGTGGATTATCCTGTACCAGATCTATGACACCATTGGCATCTACTAGAATAAATACAGAAGTATCAGTACTAATCGGTGAGGAAACGACATTGAGTGTATCTATCATACCATCCCCAACTGTGATATCGACAGTAGTTGTGGAATCTGAAAACATTATGCTATTCTCCACAACTTCAGTCTTATTGACAACAACAGCATTGGACAACAAGAAATTTCCTGATAATGAATCCAAAGTATTCCCGAAGATCAATCCAGACAAAGTACCATCGTGAACGAGGTGATAGAAATCACAACTAGGGGGATTGGCACTATTGAATGTTACAGGTAAAGCTTGAGGTATGCCTAATATCATTCCGTTGGCATCAGTTATAAAGAATGCCATTTCTGGACCCATTGCACCTGTTAAATTCAAATCAACAACACCACCATTCGCACCGATACAAAGATCGATGGTGTCTGCGCCCATAGTGGAAGACAATACTCCCGCAACAAGATTATTATTGACCACAGCTTCCTTAACCAAGGAAAGTAAATTTGTACTTGCAAAACAACCGACTAGATCCAGATTTATATTATTTCCTATCTCAAGTCCTTGCAACCCAAAGTTGAATGTGATGCTTCTAAGATCACAATCACCAGGTGCTGAATTATCATCGACTACGAATTGATTATCTGTTTGTATATCCAGTATAACCCCATTAGCATCAGTTAATACAAATAAGCTCGTATCTCCAGTCATACCACTGAGGGAAAGATTCAGAGTATCAATTATACCATCACCAACAGTAATCGTATCTGGCATTACACTACCATTATAACTAAGTATACCTGGATCATTATCTAATTTGTTTATTACCACTGCATTGGACAGGTCAAAATTACCTGACAGGCCATTAAAAGGCATTCCAATAGTAAGTCCCATTGCTGTGCTATCATAACTTATATGATAGGCTTCACAGTTGCCATTAATAGTACCACTTATGGTTACACTAGGCACATTAGAAATACTCAATATATTTCCAGTATTACTACTGACAAGTAAGAAATCAGAATTAGGTCCTTGCTGTCCAGTCAACATCAAGTCGATGGTGGCATTAGTGCCACTCAGGCATACATCCACAGTCGTCGTATCGAGACTCGTCAAATTACCACCGACAAGAACATTCATAGAGGTTTCCTTAGTCACCACAACTGAATCTGATAGAGCAAAGCATCCTGCTAGTTGTGAAACATTATTACCTACGACGAGTCCATTAAGTCCAGTCGCGTAACTAAGATTCCATATCCAACAAATACCAGGATCCGCATTGGTAAAATCAAACGGATCAGTTAATGGTAAGTCTATTATATTTCCTAAAGTATCTGTAATAAGCCAACTCATCGTATCCGCCATGGCACCAGTCAATATGACTGCAATCGTATCTGTCATGGTATCTCCAACTGTTACTGTTACATTTTGAGAACTATCTATTGCAGTCAAGCTTCCACCTGTTGCTGAATTTCTATCCACCGTTATCGGATTGGAAAGATCAAAATCTCCCATTACGTTGGCAATATTCGATCCTGAATTGAGACCTGTAACAATACCATTATAGCTGACGTGCAGAATCTGGCACATACCCGTCTGAGTTCCAGAAAAATTAAACGGTGGATTCTGAAAAGTCGCCAGTATGAATCCAGTCATATCAGTTATCACATAAAGTGAACTATCTCCTACAGCACCTGTCAGTGTTACAGAATCTATTACAGTCATTGCTGAACTCAAACATACATTCGTCAGAGTATCCCCAGCAACTGTCTCTAAGTCTCCACCTTCTACAGCTCCATTCATCACTGCTTCTTTAGTTACTGTTATCGGATTGGATAATTGAATACATCCCGTCAATGCTGTAGCATCATCGCCTACAGATACATCTACTCCAAAATTAGTGCTCAGATTCCATATCAAACAGGTTCCCGCTCCTGACCCTTCAAATGTAAATGGTGGACCAGAATTTATTTCCAACACTATGCCGGCTGTATCTGTCACTAACCAAATCAAAGAATCACCCACTGCTCCAGTCAAGACCACTTCTATGGAATCAATCATGCCATCTCCCACTATTATTCCCAGAGAGTCCACACCATTAGTAGTCAGTAAATTTCCACCGACTACAGCTTGCCTGTCTATTGCAACACTATTGGACAAAGCAAAATCTCCATTCAGATTTGTTATCGTGTCTCCCGACATCAGTCCTGTCACTATGCCTGTGCTACTCATGTGGTAGATATTGCATATACCTGTAGGAGTCGCTGCCCCAAAGGTCAAAGTCTGTCCCATGAAACCTCCATCTGGTAGGACTTCCAGTATAACGCCTACGTCATCTGTAATTATATAAGTGGACGTATCTCCGACTGCTCCCACTAGAGAAGTTACAACCAGTGAATCTTGCCCAAGACATATCGCAGTCACATCAGTATCCAGCATACCACCGACCAACGCAGACATGTCTTCTGTTCTTGTTACCGTAATAGGATTAGATAGAGCTAGGCATCCCATTAAATTTGAAATCGTATCTCCTACTAAGACAATTGGATCAAAAGCCGTACTTAGATGGTAAATAACACAGGCTCCTGCTCCAGCATTTTCAAAAGTAAATGGCGGGCCACTATTTATCTCTAATACGACACCAGTACTATCAGTAACCAGCCACAATAAGGAATCCCCTACTGCTCCTATGGATGTCACATCTATAGAATCTATGATGCCATCTCCTACGATTATTGACATGGTATCCATACCATTCGATAACGCAATCACACCAGGCACGACACCTTGTCGATCCACTGAAAGGGAATTGGATAATTCAAAATTACCACTGATGTCATTTAAACTTTGTCCGACAGTCACGCCTGTAATTGTTCCAATGCTACTCAAGTGGTAGATGTTGCAAATTCCAGATGGTGTTCCAGGTCCAAAAGTCAAAGTGTCTCCCATGAATCCGGCATCTGTTATGATCTCCAGAATACTTAGTGAATCATCTGTTATTATATATCGTGAGCTATCCCCCACTGCATTGACCAGTACCACTGGAACCAATGAATCCTGCCCAAGACAGATTTGGTCTACATTAGAAAACAAAGTTCCTCCTGCCAGATCAGTCATCGGTAAGACCTTATTGACAACTATGGGATTGGACAAATCAGCACAACCGGTAATCGTAGCCGTATCTCCTACTGAGATATTCGGTGTGCTGAAGGCTGTACTTAAATTCCATATCAAGCAAGTACCTTCACCAGCATTTTCAAAAGTGAAAGGTGGTCCACTATTTATTTCTTGTATGACACCTGAAGTATCCGTAACTAGCCAGATCATGGAATCCCCCAGAGCAGCTGTAAGAGTTACATTGATGGAATCTATTATCCCATCACCTACTATTACAGTTATGGTATCTGATACTGCTGTCAATGTTCCTCCATCAGCAATTCTTCTGTCTACTGAGACAAAATTTGATATCTCAAACATGCCACTCAGATTCAGTATGTCTTCTCCTGGGATCAATCCTGTCAAAGCGCCTGTACTACTGAGGTGGTATATGTTACAGACTCCCACACCTTGAGCTATGTCAAAGGTGAAGGTCTGTCCTGTAAATCCTCCATCAGGAACGACATCTAATATTATTCCTGCGTCATCAGTGATCACATAAGTGGAAGTATCTCCTATGGCGTTCATAAGTACTGTCGTTACTTCTCCACTATCAACTCCTAGACATATTGCATCCACATCTGCGGTCAATGTCCCGGCTTGCAAGGTATCCATTGGATTGAATTGTTCTTTGACTATAGTCACAGGATTAGATAAAGCAAAACACCCATCTAGTTCTGCTACCAAAGCATTAAGTTCCAATCCTTGCAGACCATCATTAAATGTCAAATTCCAAACCAAGCACATTCCTGGCGGAGTATTATCATCAAAGGTCAAAGGTAAAGTGGGGAACTCCAATATCATTCCTGCACCATCCGTGATCAATATCACTGAACTATCTCCTATCGCACCACTCATAAGTAACTGTATCTCATCAGTCAATCCGTCTCCTACAACTATCGTCACATTAGTCAAGGAATCAGAGGTCAACAAGTTGCCTCCCGCTATCACTTCTCTATTGACGACTATGCTATCTGATAAATCAAAATTTCCTGTAAACAAACTTATGTCATCACCCACATTCAAGCCTCCAAAGGATGCATCAAATACCAAATGGTAAATATTGCATGACCCTACTCCAGCACTGTCAAAAGTGAAGGTCGGTGTCTGTGATGTATCTAAGACAATACCTTGATCATCTGTCACAACATAGACACTCTGAGGTCCTATGGGATCTGCAGTGAACACGACATTCACCTCTTGACTCAAGCTGACCTGCCCAAGACAAATATCAACAATGGTCAATGAATCACTCGTTACTATTACGCCTGCAAAAAGCGTATCTGGTGGAGGCATTTGCTCTCTGGTGACAACCACAGGATTAGATAAATCAAAACAACCAGTCAGTCCTGAAATATTATTACCTGCTGCTAAACCACCTATGGCACCACAAGAACTGAGATTGTAGATGGAACACAAACCTAGTCCTGCGGCATCAAAGTCAAAGGTATTTGAACTTTGTATTTCCAGGATGACGCCTTGCTCATCTGTCACCACATATACGTTATCGTCTCCAGTAGCACCTGCAAGATCAACAGTAACTGTGGCAGAAGTACCCTGCCCTACTAGAACAGTAACAGTAGTGGCACCATTGGCGAGACTGATCATACCACCCTCTACTTGTTTTCTAGTTACGGTGACGGGTTCTGATAATTCAAAACAATTCAAGCTTATTGTAGAAATATTGGCTAGGCCATTATAAGTTATCGGTGTTTCTGAATGCGCTATGAAATATACATTACAGACGCCATCTCCTGCTCCGGAAAAATCTATTACAGAAGTCGTATTAGTTTCCAGTATATCGCCATTAGCTTCAGTAACCAGCCATGTTCCAAAATTTCCAGCAAACCCTGAAACTTCAAAGTCTATAGAACTATTAGCGACATCATTGATACATACATCATAACTAGCTGGGCCTGTAATTGTTCCACTTTCGACTTCCACTTTATCAACTGTGATAGCATTGGATAAATCAAGACAATCAGCATCAAGACCAGAAATATTCTGCCCTGAAGTCAGACCTGTTATGTTGCCTTCGTAGGCAATGTGATAGATAAAACAGGTTCCTATACCTGCATTATTAATATCAATATTATTATTGTTATCCGGTTGCGTTATCTCGAGAATATTCCCATCCGCATCCGTGATGACCCACCCATCTTGAGTGGCTGTCTGACCTGTCAGGGTTACATTGACAGCTTGGTTCTCATTATTCTTCAGACACAAAGCAGTACTGGAGGCACCGCCTGTGGAAATGGTACCTGCATCCACATTGGCTTTAAGTAATGTAATGGAATTAGATAAATCAAAACAGCCATCCAAGTCAGAGACCAATCCATCTACCACAAGTCCAGATAATCCATCTGCAAAACTCAAGTGCCAGATTAAACACTCATCTACAGTCAACTCACTGAAATCAACAAAATTAAAAGATGTGATATTCAATATTCTTCCAGATGGAGTTGTCAATAAATAAGTACTGTTAGGTCCTACTGCATCGACTAGATCAATAAGCAATATCCTCTGAAAACCACAGAATTCGAAAGAGGTCTGACCTCCTTCTGCTGAAATGGCTCCACCATCTATAGCTTGCGCAAGAATAGAAATAGTAATTGAATTAGACAGGGCAAGGCAGCCATCCACTTGCGATAAGGGCTGGCCAGTATTCAAGCCTGAAATTGCTCCGTTGTAAGCCAATGCCACCAGTTCGAATTCTCCTGTTCCATAGCTGGCTAGATCAATCGTAGGATTATTGAACGACTGGATTATATTTCCATTTTGAGTCAACACATACAGGACGTTATCTGCTACGCTTCCATTGAGCGTGGCTGTGATAATTGTGTTCCCCTGATTAGGGCAACTACTGAAGCTGGTGCTTCCATCACTGAGTGTGAGATTACCGCTCGTGGCAACCTCGTTTTTTGTAACTTCTATGGGATTTGACAAATCAAAACAACCATTGAGATTGCTGACCAGTCCTCCTATATTCAGACCACTCAAGGGTCCAGTATAACTTAAATTCCATACGTAGCAGAGTGTCTCGTTAAGAGCACTGAGGTCCACAGGATTGGAATTATCTATTCCGATTATAGTACCACCAACATTAGTGACAATAAAAACATTTTGAGCACCATTATTCCCAATTAATTCTAAAGGTACATTACCAGGTACTCCGCAAAAATCAATTCGCATTAGTCCACCGGTAGAGAGTGTACCTCCTTGCACTGCTGTATTCAATACCTGTACTGAAATACCAGTAGATAGCGCCGTACAGCCTCCGATATTGGAAACAGATTGCCCTGCGAACAAGCCAGTCAATTGACCAGTATAAGAAAGCGCTTGTAATGTGTAACTGCCAGAAGCCTGATTCGATAAATCTATATTGGAATCACTGGAACTGCTGATTATTATTCCGTTCGAACTCAATATGTACAAGACATTTTCTCCTTGATTTCCTGTCAATGTCGTACCTAATAAAGCATTATTCTGATTGGGACAGACAAAAAAATCAGAGCTGAAATCATTCGTCAGTAAAGAACCTCCCACAACTGTATTCATCCTTATCAATATGGATCTGGATAAATCAAAACAGCCTTGTAAAGACCCGAGGTTTACGCCTTGGGACAAACCTGACAGACTACCATCGTGAGCGATATGAAAGATTGAATATAGTTCATCCGTCAACCCTGCAAAATCAAAAAATCCATTCTGGGAAACTCTTACGATTATATCATTACGGTCCACAACGACGAACGCTGAACCAGCACCTTTATTTCCAGATACCGAGACCGATACTGTGGTTCCTGTAGAATTATTTGTACACATTTCAGTTTCAGAAGTGGTCGTCAGAGTTCCACCCTTGATACCGTTGCAACCTCCAGAAATGACTAGATTATCTATATCCCAAGCTTGACTAGTAGCACCGTTACCTACTAGACAATATGGTAATATCTCGATCTGAAACATGGTAGACTGACTTACCGTCAGACCTGACACATCTTCCAAGTCAAAGTCCTTACGACTCCATGTCCTTGTAGTTACTTGCTCATCAGAACGATAAACTTCTCCATTAGGTCCAATAATCCTCACTCTGAATCTAGTCGGATAATCGTTAGGTCCAGTAGTACCGTCTATATACTCAAAAATCTGAGGCGCCATGGAAGAGAAAGAAATATGACTCAAAGAGCCCAAACCATCTGGGCCTGGATCGACGATCACATTCATACGAATGGACTTTTCATCACCAGGAATATAACCACAGGATTCACTACTAGAGATGCACATGGCTATCGAGCCGTTGATACCTGGAGCACAGGAATGTCCATTTCTGGTAGGCTTTATTCTATAAAGTGATGGACTTATCAAAGAAAGGCCTGAGCACCTGGGATTAGCCGTGATCTCTGGCTGCATCTCACTATAATCATAACTGGCTGGCCCTGAAAAGGCAAAGCATTGATCGAAATCAAAAGTCATGGTCGGTCTCTCATTGGATACCGAGGAGGGTTTACCTTCTGAGGCATAGCTGATAGACAAACAAAATGAAGCAATTGCTACAAGTGTAATGGATCGGATTTTTGAAAACATAGTTCTTTAGCTTGGAATAAAAATTCTAAATTATCTTCTATTAATGCACTCATTGCCAAGTAGTTACCTCATACTGACCTATTGTAAAATAGACGTCATATGGCGTATGCCAAACATATGAGCAACATCACAAGTGTGATGACCACATCAATAAACATTACTGAAGTATCGTAGGTATAACGTATGAAGGCCTCGATTTTTTGGGAAAATGGGCTAAATCTAGGCGAAAATACTATTAATAATCTTTCATTCAAAGTATTACATATAATAAATAATCGTAATATGTAATTATTCAAATACCAATCTTATTATTAGATTTGACAAATGTTAAAGCCTTTCAGCTTACTTTTCAAGCTCATTTTGCTGATTATTATTCCGTTTATCCTCCTTATACGATTTGCGGTCTATCTCCACGTAAGTTCCAATCTTCTTCCTTGGGTCTGTATTCTCGGCAGTACATTCGTAACCATCGTTCTGCTATTCATCTACCTCACCTTCTTACATGCCTACACGACGAACTATGCCAGCAATGACCGCTTCACACTGAGGCGGCGCACCTTGATATCTGTTTTTGTCGTAATGTTATACGTCATCCACGGCATCTTCTATATCAGCAGTAATAATCTGAAATCTCCCGCTGTCAGACAAGAGATAAGAAAAGTCCATCCCATACTCAGACTAGCCGCCTCTACACTTATGCACCTGGATAAGGACTTGCTTATAACGGATTCCAATAGACTCCCTGAAGACTACAAGAAGATGGACCTGAAGTCGATCAAGAATTCATTGCACTATCGACAGAGTACCGGCTATGCGCATGCCATCGACCTCCGAGTCAATGACCGTCCAGAATGGAAAAACCTTTTAGTGAGGTCATATTTCTTTGTCATGGGGTTTAGGACTTTGCGACATTTGGGAACTGCTGACCATCTACATATATCACTGATGAGTCATGATCAGCCTCAAGCAAAGTAAGTTTTGATCAAAAAAGAAATCAAAGAGAAGATTGATTAATCATATGGTTAAGAAGATTTTTCACCCTACTGATCGAGTTCCTGTTTTTCTAACTGATCACTTTTTAGTTTAGCTAAACTGATATTCCGCGAGATGACTGGTGTGAATCTCTGAGGAAAAGAACCGCCAAATGCAGCACCGAACTCTGCAATGAAATCAGAATAGTATACTTCTATATTCTGCCTATAATAATGGCGATAAGTCATACCAACTCCAAATTCCAAGTTGCCAACAGAGAACTCATACATGCCTGCACCAGCATTGATAACAGGGAAAATCTTCTTCATATGGACGGCACCAAAATCATTTTCAATAACAGCACTGACTCTTACGACTTGATCATACCCAAAACTGACATTGGAAAAAAATCTACTAGCTCATACATTTCTTTTCCAAACCAATATTCCACTCCAAGTCCAGGGAATGTCTCAGTTTTCTGGGCACCAACCATCGCTTAAAAAGAATGATATTCTAAAGGATTTCCTAAGCAATATTCGCACCTGTCAACCTATGCTTGCTCCTATCCCAAATTCTGAAAGCCAGTTTTCCTTCATGAATATTTTTGCTGATTAGAATACTCTTGTGCTCTTTGTTGGGCCTTTCAGTTCAAGATCAAAAAAAATTGAGCATAGAAGACTAAGAGTCATAAATATAACTTTACTTGCAAAACTTAGGTATACTTACATAATAGGAATAAAAGTACTATCATAGCAAATTTTGATTCACTTCGCTCTGATAAATCATATCTCCATATAGACTCTCAGCTAGTTATCAGGCAAATATTGCTTTTCGGCATATGAACACCGATATCAAAAACGTCAAGGCATGGATAATGACTAGCAGACATATCATTTGCATGCTAAGTGTACCTTTGTGCTGCTTTATTAATCTCTGGTTTATCTAAATATGAAATCGTTCTTCTTACTGTTTTTAAGCTTAGGATGTATCGCTGCAAATGGCCAAGTGGGAAACGTCGTCGATGACAATAATCCTTCGCCACAAATCCTCATCAAAACTACGGTGGATGAAATCATACTAGACGGGAGACTTGATGAGGCTACGTGGCAAAATTTTGATCAGCTCCATAACTTCTCTCAGTACTTTCCTACAGATAGTATCTTGGCTTGTGGTGAGACTGAAGTCTACTTCGCCTATGATGCTGACCATCTATATATCGCCGCAAAATGTTATACTCAAGGAAAAGACTTCCTGGTAGAATCATTGAAGAGAGATTATTCGTTCGGTGGCAATGATAATATATCTTTCATAATCGATACTTACAACGATAAGACTAATGCATTTTTGTTTGGTATGAATCCCTATGGCGTACGAAGAGAAGCCTTGATCTCAAATGGAGGTAAAACAGGTTCTGCCTTTGATGATTCGTGGGATAACAAGTGGGATGGCGGTGCTCAGACTTATGAGGATCACTGGATTTGTGAACTGAAAATCCCCTTCAAGTCCATTAGATATAAAAAGGGTTTTGGCAATTGGCGTTTTCAAAGTTATCGTAACGATTCGCAATGCAGCGAAATAAGTAGTTACATCAATATTCCCAGAGAATATAATCTTATGGATTTACAGTACACCGCGGAGCTGAATTGGGAAGAGCCACTAGACAAGCCCAATAATAACATAAGCTTCATTCCTTATATGGCAGGTGGCATTCTTAGGGATTTTGAAAATCCGAAAGAAGCTTCTGCAAGAGTTTCTGCCTCCTTAGGTGCAGATGCAAAGCTAGCCTTAGGTCCGAGCTTGAATCTAGATCTTACCTACAACCCAGATTTTTCTCAAGTGGAAGTTGACAGACAGGTTACTAATCTGGATCGATTTGAGATTTTCTTTCCAGAGCGCCGACAGTTCTTTCTGGAGAATGCGGATCTATTCAGCAGTTTCGGTGATGACCAAGCTAATCCATTCTTTTCCAGAAGAATCGGAATCAGTACTGATGCTGTTTCAGGTAATAACATTCAGAATAGGATCTATGGCGGCGCAAGATTATCTGGAAAAATAAACGAAAATCTAAGAGTAGGCCTGCTCGCGATGCAGACAGCTCCTCAAAGAAATAATGATTTACCGAGTATCAACTACACGATCATTGCTGCCGAACAAAAAGTCCAAGAACGGTCGAACATAGGTATCATCCTCGTCAACAAGCAAGCCATCAATTCCAGTAAGTATGGCAATACAACAGACCCTTATGACAGGGTCGCTGGTCTGGAGTATAGACTCAGATCCAAGAATAACTTCTGGAGTGGAAAATTCTCGTACCTGCAAGCCATCACTCCTAATGACAAGGCTCAAAAATTCAGTCACCTCGGAACCCTGGAGTACAATCGGGATAAATTCCGTCTACAATGGACTCAGCTGATAGTCGGTGAAGGGTTCGATGCAAAAGTCGGCTTTGTACCTAGAAAAGATGTCGCTATTTTAAACCCGCTGGCCTCCTTCCGATTATTTCCAAAATCTGCAAAAATCGCTCAGCATACTTTGACCTTCGATAGCAGAATATTTTATAAGTTGGGTAAGGATGATAACCTCATCATTCCTGATGCTGGACTGGAACAGTCAGAGTATAATGTGAGTTGGGACATGGACCTTGCGAATACTGTGGACCTCAGTGCTGAGGTCAGCGCTCAGAGATTTACCCTACTGGAAGATTTTGATCCTACCAGAATACAAGAAGATGATATCTTTGTCGACGCAGGAACCAAGGTTAATAATCTCGCAGTAGAAATATCTTACGAATCGGACGGAAGAAAAAGATTCACCTATGAACTCGCCCCTTCCATAGAAGCATTCTATACTGGCTTGAGGGCTGGTGTAAGTGGTCTATTCTCATACAGGATACAGCCCTATGGTAATATCGGTGTGGAATACAATTACAATCATATCGACCTAGGTGGAGATTTCGAAACTGCAAATCTGTTTCTAATCGGCCCTAGAATAGATCTAACCTTTACCAAAAAATTATTCTGGTCTACCTTCATTCAGTACAATAATCAAAGCGATAACCTGAACTTCAATTCTAGATTCCAATGGCGTTTTGCACCGGTATCAGATTTCTTTCTGGTGTATACAGATAATTACAATACAGAATCATTAGATCCTCTACTGGGTAGAAATAGAGCACTTGTGGCTAAGCTGACTTATTGGTTGAATCTATAGCAGGGCATTCATTGATAAAAATCAAAAAAATCTTCTGGTGTAGGATTTTGCTTGATTGTTGTCATGCCAGACTTCACATATAATTTTACTTCTCCATCCGACAGGTTAAAAATGACACTGTTCCCTTCGCTGCCTACTGTACTAATTTCACACTCATTGATAGTTATGAAACGAAGTCCATAAAGAGAAAGAAAATGCAAAATATAATCACCTGCTTCAAGATTCTGAAACAGAAAGCGACCAAATGGATCTGTATTCTAGGTTGCCATCAACTCTCGGTGTAAGCCACAAACAAGGATTATCTTCACTAACCACATAGACTTGGTCACCCACCATTGAAGTTCCTGAACTAGCAGTGAAATTATGAGATAATATCTAATCCTGAGAACAACCTATTACTACTGCTAAGTATTATCATCACTAATTATGGTCGACCATAATTTGTTCTATATATTTTCTAAAATAAATGCTCTCTAACTTCAAGACAAAAATGTTCCTACAGTTCCCTATGTCATTTACTCTAATCTTTCTTCTCTGGAAAAATTGATCAAATGTAAATCTCTTGTCTTATTTTCTAATATACGCAGCTCTATTTCCTGAAGGAACCAAGCTCATTAGCAAACTACCTTTGATACTTGAAAGCTGCGACCTCACTCTATAGCTATACGCTATCTCCATCAATCTGACTGGAAACTTGAGCGATTCCGTAAGAGAAATTTTAGACCCTTCCACCTCTGTCCAATTCAGTAATCCAACTTCTGAAATTCTACTCATAACTTGTGACTCATACAAATTTCTGATTCTTATGAATAGTTCGACATCAAACAACCATCTAGAAATAAAGGCTTGCCTAAATAAGTAGGTCGCCGTACTTCTTTCAAATACTTTTGCCCCACACTGTGTATCCCTGACAGGCATCGCTATGATCAGATTGATCACCATGCCGACTGCAGCACTGGCTATTTTTCTAAATGCAGATCTAACCACATCATTTCCTAAATTCATTTTTCTGGAACCCACGACCATTTGCTTTTCTTCATCTATCATTACTTGTACTAGTCGCTTGTAATCGATAAAATCTGTAGCCAAGTCAGCATCCATGAATCCTACTCGATCAACCTCGGTTTCGGATAATAAATGCAGCATCCCAGCTCTGACAGCTTCAGCCTTACCTTGATTCTCAACAAGATTAACAACTCTCACTTGATTTGAATTTTCAGCTTGGAACTCAAGTAATTGATCTAGTGTAGCATCTTTACTACCATCATTTACGAAGCATAGTAGGTAATTACTATTCTGACTTATGAAGTTTCTGAATTCATTGAACTTGAGCCTATTAGCTTCATTGTAACAAGGGATGACTATTCCGTTTTCCATTCTATCTTTTTTTTATTTTGACTTAATTACAAGGCAAATATCAGGGTATGAAGAGGTTACATACCCATGAATTAGGCGCTAGGTGCTATAAATCAGAAATTTGGTTCATATAACTGGATTTTTGGTATTTACTCTATCCATGATATATGGCTAACTTCGGACCTAGAATAGAAAGGGTACCTAAAGCTTGAAAAGAGCACGACAATATTACATACTGGCCTTATTCCTGGCATTGCTGATACATGGCAGTTTCTTGTCATTTACCATGGGTAATACTTATGATGCCTATGTACATATCTTCTTTGCCAGTCACTATGCCGAGGGATGGTTTGAGACTTGGAATTACAAATGGTATACTGGATTCACCATGACCAGCTACCCACCACTGGTACATCAAATAATCGCCTTATTGTCCAAAGTTCTAAGTCTAAAACTAGGTTTCTTGGTATGGGCCTTATTTGCTGTGACCTTATTCATCAGAGGTATCTTTCATTTTTCCAGGATTTGGGTTCCAGAACTCGCTGCAGGGTACGCCTGTCTCATAGCAACTTTTTCTTCCTCCTACATAGAAGCTATGCACATCTTTGGGCAACTTCCCAGCCTCACTGGAATCGCTTTATTACTCAATGCCTGCCCAGAACTATATAAATGGATACGCTATGGCAAAGGCTCCTATTTCCTTACCGGAATTTCTATCTTGGCTTGTCTCACAGTCGCGCATCATGTAACGACGATATTCGGAATGGTTTTCTTTGTGGCACCAGTGCTTGCAGTTGCTCTATTGGACAAAGCAATAGATAACAAAGGCCATATCGACAAAGTCCGAATCAAAGATTTCATTAATCAAATTTACAAGCATATCCCACATGCCATCTTAATTGGCATTACCACCTTAGTGACTATCATCGGCATGATGTTCCCCTACTGGTACTGGAGCAAATCTGATCCTATTACCCAAGTGAGCATTCCTCATGGCTCTAGAGCTTCATTCATAGAAGAGCCATCCTTGGGTCTCGTTTTCTTCTTGATACCATGGGGAATTTACTTAATGTTTTTGCCAGGTCTATTGACTAAAATTTTCCAAAAAAGAAATCTCGTTCTTGGTTTGTCATTCAGTCTGATGTTTCTCTTAGGTACTGGTGGCACCACCCCACTTCCTAAAATAATACTGGGTGAAAATGCTTTCAATATCTTGACGTTGGATAGATTTACTTTCTGGGCGAGTATAATGGCGATACCCTTTATGGGCCAATTGATGTATAGCCTGGTAGAAGGACAACTAGGGTGCAGCTTATTAAAAAATGGTGGACAATTAGTGCACAAAGGAGCCATAATTTTCTGCATTGCCAGTTTATTATTCATTGCGGCTATGGTTATGAATTTTTCCAATTATAAACCGTTACAACCGGACCCCATCGAGGTGCAACCCATCGTCGATTTTCTGGACAGGGATGGCCATGATAGGTGGCGATACATGACTTTGGGATTCGGAGATCAGATGGCTTGGCTATCAGCTAATACAGCTGCTCTTTCTGTAGATGGAAATTATCACTCTGCAAGGCGCTTGCCAGAACTCACCACCCGTGCAGTAGAAAGAATAGAAAATTCAAAATATCTGGGTGAAGAAGCTCTCTGTGCTCTCAGGGACTTTCTAAGTCTGCCTGAAAAGTATCATCTTAAGTATGTATTCTCGAATGATAAATTCTATGAGCCCTTGCTGTATTTTTATGGTTGGAAAAAACTCCAGCCTCTAGAAAACAATATAGATATCTGGGAAAGAAAAGATGTCCCTCCACTACCTACGATATTACCTAGAAAAAATATACCTGCCATTCAGAGTTTGATGTGGGGAATCTTGCCCATAGGAAGTTTAATTTTCGCCGTTTTCTTTAATGGTGCAATATGGTTTATGAGAAAGGAGGATAGAATATCTATGATATCCACTGATCAGAACACGAAGTCAAATAGCACGTGGTATGGCGCTTATCTGATCTGGTTTGCACTCTTATTATCAATCGCTGCTTATTATGCTTACCATATTGTTATTTCAAAAGACAAGCAAAGAGACCCAGAGGAGTTACTGTACAGTTATTATCATTATCAAGATTTCAAGAGATTTGATGATGCCTTTGAATTATTGGATAAAAGTACAGGACTGACAAAAGAACAGTACCAACTAGAATTATCATTAGAAGATGGCATCTTAGCTTCTTATGCCAAACTAGACAGTGTCGAACTAAGTAGAATGAAAGAAATATCTCCTACAAAAAGAGTTTATGACGTAAAAGCACATTGGAATACCGCTGTACAAAAATACACAACAAAACATCGGCATGAGCTCATACATAAAAACGGTTCTTGGTATATGAAGAAAGCTGAATTTGAAAAAGCGACGCCGCCCGACCAGTTAATTAATATTCCTGATATTGCTTTTCTAAATCAAGGCCGAAGAAAAGCTGAAGCCTATGGTACTCACAGAGAAGATGTCCTGGATAGACCAGAAATTTTTATAACTACTGCTAATCTCGTACACCACCAGGACCATTACCATATTGTGGGTGAGATTTACAACATCGATAATGACCCGGCCTATATATCGATAGCAGCGATACTCTATGATGAACACGGCAACGAAGTTGTCCGTGCCAATGCAGATGAAATACTAATACACAATTTATTACCTAAGGAATCTTCCCTATTCAGAATAGATTTCGACGAGAATCTCAAAGTACCTGACACTTTGGGTGCTCCGATAATTAAAAATTTTGTAGTATTTGCTAGAAGCATGGTTACTGACGAGACAATGTACAAATTCACTGGCATCAGAGAACTCTACCTCAGCAAACGAACTTTATCTGGATATTATGATAACTATGGCAACAAGGAGATTAGTATTCCACAAGTACTCTCAGGATTCTCTAATGGCCAAAATCTGCTCTGGGTAGACGCTACTTATCTGTCTAGAGGTATAAGACCCCAAAGAGAAAAGCAATTCAAAATAAAAATTCCTGAGATAGAAAATATAGACTTGATAGTTGAAGCTCAGGCTGACAACCTATTGGTCAATGGGACCTTGAATAATAAAATATTGAAATTACTACCCGAATCCGACTTAAGCCTGCAATGGGATTTAGAAAAAAATGGGTACGAAATAAAATTGATGACTAATGGGCTTATCGCAGATTGAAAAGTAAATTCTCACATATAATATTATTGCTCTGTACAGTGGTATGGACCAGTTGTAATCAGATCGACATACAACAAACTTATACCGCTGATCTGGAAACAAAAATAAAATTAAATGCCCCATATGGAACCATGGCTGGCTCATCTATGGAAGTATTTCTCTACTCTCCATCATCAGGTAATATCCCAATATCACTGTTGATAGACAATGGACTGACTATTCAGCGTCTGCACTGTAGATCAAATGAGAAAATAAATATAGATGGTTCCTACTTTAGAAGAGCAGGAATTTACAACATATCAGCCATCCATAACAATCAAATAATTGCTAAGCGCAAATTGAAAATAAAACCTTCGACAATATCAGAGCATACAAAAATTCTTACTGGACCCAGCTCAATACTGGTCAATGGCTTACAGCAAAGCATGGTCACCTTAATCCCACAAGATATTTATGCCAATCCCATTACTGATAACCATCTAGCCTCATTCAGAACAAATCTCGAAAATGAGCCAGAAGCGAGTAGCCCGCTACGACATTTGTTGACCCATTATATCTTCAGCTCACAAAGTAAAGCAGGCAAAGTACTTATAGGCGCCTCATTGGATGGAAATGCCAATACAGAGCAAGCTATTTCTCAGACTCCAGCCTGGCCTCAAGCTTTCAAGATAGAAGTTGTCACGCAACACCCGTATGCAGACGGCCGACAATACACCAGGCTCCGTACCAATTTCATTACAGATCAATATGGCAATACGATCAGCGACGGGACTCTAGTGACCTTTGAGCTGGCTACACAAGGAAAGCTGACAAGCAGTTACAAAAGTATAGTCATCGGTGGTGTAGCCAATGTCTTTGTCAAAAATCCTGACAGACCTATGGTCGTCTCCGTTCATGCACATATCGGTCCCAGCAAAAGTCAAAAGCTCTCCTTAAATTATCAAGAAAATATTCAGGAGTTGATTTTCAACTATGACAAGTCTACAAGGAAATTGAGAGTCGGACCGCTGCACTCAGCTCTACAGCAATATGTCCCAGATGGAACAGTAGTCTCTCTGAAGTACAAACGAAAAAGAAAAACCAAGGAGACTATTAATGGCGTTGTAGAGTTTGACTTGTCTGGAATAAAGAATCACAAAGAACTTAAGTTTCTACTAGAGGTCGGTGGGCATACTAAAAAACTGAATCTATGAAAACCTCAAAAAGGAAAGATAGATGGATGTATGGTGGAGCAACTACATTAGTTATGATTACAATAATTTTCTCTCTATCATCAATTCTTAGTTATTTCAAATCGGGAGCAGAAAAAACGATAATATATGATCAAGGTCATAAAATACTGAGAGAACATAATCCGCAAATCACCTGGTTAGCCGATGACAATAAAATAGGTGGGGAAATGAACAATTATCTCAGAACTAATATCACCCAAGGCTATTCTGATGCTTGGGGCATACTGAATTTAAGTATGGCTAAAGGATCCAACCTGGGTCTTTCGGAAAACTTTACTGAACAACAAGTGGAGCAGCTTATTAATGTAATACATCCACACAATAAGGTAATAAAAAAGGACCTTAGTCATCTACTGAAACTACATTTTGTGTCACTAGACAAGCAAGTTGTCAGCTTTTCAGATAAAAAAATGGTTACTCAAGTCTTACTGCCAGAATCAGCTAATCTCACTTTGCTAGACAGTTCAGAATATAAAGTTCTAATGCTGCTGGATGATGGAAAATGGCGGGTGGATAAGCTTATAAGAGTGGCATATAATTAGTGTAACTACAAGACGGATAGTGTAGCTAAGAATTTATACGCTGTAAAATAAAACTTCTTTACATAAATATTATATCGTAATATTGCAATAAATATATATTTTGGGTGTCAGTAGAACAGATTTATACACAGAAGAACAAGTCAGGCTTGCTGCTCTGTCCAAGGTGATGGGTCACCCTGCCCGCATAGCCATACTTAATTTTATACAAGTACAACCCTCCTGCATCTGCGGAGACATCGTCAACGAAATAGGGTTAGCACAACCTACCATATCACAACACCTCAGAGAACTGAAAAACATAGGTCTTATAAAAGGCAGCATCGAAGGAACCAAAATATGCTACTGCATCGACTATAAAGTGCTGCAACAATTCAGCAATGCCATCAATAAAATGATCAAACTAAAACCTTACAAAATCTGTAAATAGTAAATCCTAAAATAAAATTTATGACGCTAGAAGAAATAAAAACCCTACTTTCCACCTCAGAAACAATTGCGTTCAGATTACCTACGAGACAAAAAGTCCCAGCCCACTTCCATGTTACAGAAGTAGGAAAGGTTACTAAAGATTTCATCGATTGTGGTGGTAAAAGGAGACAAGAACAGAAAGCGAGTTTTCAATTATGGGAAGAAAACGATTATGATCATAGACTGCATCCGGAGAAACTAGCCAACATCATAGAATTATCGCAGAAGACGTTAGGCTTAGCTGATGAAGAAATAGAAGTGGAATATCAAGGAGAAACAATCGGAAAATATGGCCTGGAACACAATGGAAAGGAATTTGTGTTAACCACCACAAAAACGACTTGCCTGGCCAAGGATAATTGTGGAATACCAGAGACCAAAGTCGATCTTACCACTATGATAGCTGGTCAGGATTGTAAACCAGACAGTGGCTGTTGCTAATCTTCAAGATTTCAGAAAATGGAAATTTCACTTAGAAATTGGAGAAAGGAATATAAACAACTTATTAGAGATAGCTAATAACAAAAAGATTGCTGATGATCTCACAAATCATTTTCCGCAGCCCTACACAAGAGCTGCTGGTGAAGCTTTCATTAATATGACTGAGACAACCGATTCTCACATTGCCATAGACTTGTCTGGAAAAGCTATTGGTGCAATAGGTCTTCACCCTCAATCAGATATTTTTGAAAAAAACTGAGCTGGGTTATTGGTTGGGTGAGCCCTATAGGGGTTAACGCATATATCCTATTCAGTAAATAAGATTACTGATTTAGGTTTTGAAATATTTGATATCAATAGAATTTTTGCTCGTCCATTTGCAAATAACAAGGGATTAAAACGAGTATTGGAAAAAGCTGGTTAATATCTGGGGGCAACTCTTTTAACAAACGATATTGAACAATGGTCACTATGAGGATGAAATGATCTACGATATAAAACGAGAAAATTTGACAAAATAAATATGAATGTCGGAAATAAACTCGTGACAAGTATAACAAAGTTTGCAAAATTTACCTAGAAGGAATAACTACTGGAGTAGCCACATTTGGAACAGCCGCTGCTTCTTGGGATGACTGGGACAGTAACCATTTTTGCTTTGGAAGAATTGCTGTGGAGGATGAAAATAATCTTCTGGGCTGGGCAGCCTTATCGCCATTCCTTTACACTGCATATATGGAGGTGTCGCTGAGGTAAGCGTCTATGTATCAAAACTATCTAGAAGAATAGGACTGGGAAAACAGTTGCTTTCTAAGCTAATTGAAGCTAGTGAAGAAAATAGCATCTGCTGGGACATTCAGAAAAAATGTTGCGAGTATAGGTCTCCATGAAAAATGTGAATTCAGAGTTATAGAATACAGAGAAAAAATTGGTAAGCTTAATAATGAGCGGCTAGACAACATTCTACTCGAAAGACGCAGCAAAATCATTGGTCTTTGAACCACCAAACACTAAACCTAGGGTACATTAACTAACTCAGTCTCATAACTAACTACATTGGCTTCATCAGATTGATTAATATTTCTAGTGATCTTGCCCTTGTCAAGATTGCTGAAGTGCATCAAGTACCAATCAGCTATATCAGTCATAGGTAATGAAGCAGCAGCAGCAAAATTAGCTTGTTCCATTGCAATCCGCTTAGGCTCATCATTTAATAGATTCTCAATAGCGTTAGCCATTCCATTTATATCTCCCGGCTCAAAGTATTCTCCCCGATATCCTTCCTCTTCTATCAGCTCCTTCAAATCTCCAATGTTCGGCAATACAACAGACTTTGCGTATCCACCTGCCTGATGCAACACCCCAGAACTACCAGTTGTGCTTGTATAAGGAAAAACAACTACTGTCGCAAACTGAAATAATCCCGGTACATCTTCCTCTTCCACATATCCTGTATAAGTTATATTATTCACCTGCGCATAAGCATCTTGTACATTTTTTAAATATCCCTTCACATTAGGATTATCAGTACCAGCAATCACCAAATCCAATGGCCGTCCAGTACGAGCCCTTATGAGTAGGACAGCTTCTATAAGGTCTTCAACCTTCTTATAAGTACCGAATTTTCCAAAAGTCATCAAGGATTGTCTTTCTGATTTATTTCTCACAGGCATCTCCGGTATTTCAAAAGAACCATGAGGAACTAAGGCCACTTTACCAAATCGATATTTTTTCTCCAAAATTCTAACATACTTAGGCATCGTGACCGCAAGCATATTAGAGCAAAGCAAAAGGCAAGTCAACATTGTACCGATAACGTTATAGATGACTTCTAATAACCGGTTCTCAGTTATTCCAGCAGACTTATAATCCACGGTCTCTGTGATATTATGTAATAAAGTAACAGCTGGTATACCAGAAAACCTACTCAATAAAGGCCCTAACAATCCAATTGCCCCAGCTAGTTTATTATCTCCGAAACTTAAAAATTGAATATTGAATAAAGCCATATCCACTCTGTGAGCCTTCAGTGCCTTGACTATTCTAAATGGGTTCGACAGACTATTGAATGACCAACAAGGCACGATGCTGATTTTGCATGCGCCATCCATAGGTTCAGGGTAAGAACCTTCTATAACATCTGACAATATCACCAATTCCTCAATATCTTCTTTCTCCTTTAGGCTTTGAACAAGATGAAAAGCATATTCATTAAGAGTTCCTTTGCTAGGAGGATAAGGACTTATAAGAGCTAATCGCATAGTTATGATTTACGAATTAAATGATAAAGCTGATTGAACTGTGCACATGTTAATAGAAACTAAATATTGATTGACTAGTAGACTGACAAACAAAGTACTGATGGCAGCCAACTGACAACAAATAACTTGAAAAAAATTATTGTGCCAAACATATATTAAAACTACCTGTAGTACTCCAGCCAAGCAACTCAAGAAAACTGGTAGGTAATTTTCCAGAGATAAATTATAGTAGACAAAGACATTAGCGCAAGCAAATAAAGTAGTGACCAAGGCATAAAGCCACAAGTATTCTGAAACCTCAAGATAAGCTTCGCCAAAAGCAAGACTCATCACAGTGGGGCCAAAAAACCAAGCGCCTATTACCATAACAACACCAATACCTGCCACCTTGCCTAGAGCCGATACAAAGAGCTGAGTAGAATCACCTCCTGATTTTTCACATTCTATCACCTTGGGAAACAGAACCGTAACGACAGACCAAGTAGCAAAAAAAACAGCTCTCCCCAGGATAGCGAGGGAAGCATACAAGCCAGCATAATGCGCATCAAAATAATGCATGACCAAAATCACATCACTATTGTTAATCAATATCTGACTCAGCTCATAAAACATCATCATTCCAAGAAAAGTCATCACTGGCTTCACTCCTCCAGGTTTCTCTTTGTGATCCACTCTTCCCTCTAATTCTAATCTATGTAAAATTGTAGCCACGATAAACGAAAGGAGAAAGCCTATTGAGACTGCAACAGAACCTAGACCTAGCTGCTTTAGAAAAACTAATAAAAGAACAGTACTGAAAAAACGAACTGTCATCTCAATGAAATAAGTCCTCCCTAAACTGTAAAACTTATCCGTTCCTTGATAGACACCTCGGGTAATGCTAAGTTTGATATAAGCTGGGATTCCCAAGGCTAAAATTATAATGGATACTGGATGTTCTAAATTAAAAAAATTTGCAATGAATGGTGAGTAAAACAAGAGCAGTCCCACTAAAATCCAAGAAGAAATATTGGCTTGTTTTGCAACATGTTTCACCATGCCCTTTTGTCCTTCTACAGAAAGTTTGGTAATGGTAAGTTGTAGACCCATTGCAATAAATGACATTAACATCACCAGTGTAGCTAATAAGTTAGCCTCAGCGAAGCCAGCCGGACCTAGCCACCTGGCTAGAAGCAAGTTCAGTCCGTAGTTTCCAGCATTAATTATAATAGTGGTAAGAAACAAGAAGGATGTTGGGCCGAATATAGTCTTCAAATGTGACATAACTGTTTTATCTTGCATTTAGCTATGCTCTTCTAAATTCAAAATAGTCCATAAACTTAGTCAGGTGCAAAAATTCGTGAGCAGGATTAGAAGCATCACTGATTAATATCAATTTTCTTCCTAGATTATTTATTTTTTTATGTGCCATGGCAAGAGCATTGACTCCAGCAACATCCATTGCTTTCAATTGAGAAATATCTATATGGAAATCTTCATTGGATTTTTCAATTCTACTAATCAGATCTTTCTTAAAGTTGATAGCTGACATAGCAGTCATCGATCCTTCAATAGAGACATTCTGAATCCTTTCGGAGTCGTATTTTTTGAAATATGCACTGAATTGTTTCATTTCTGAAAATTTGGTTGTGATTAATAATGCAATGATAAGGGCGATTGAAAGATGTATGACTGTATCTTCGAGAACAGGCAGCTTATAGAGGATTTTTGGTAAAAGGTGCCAATTTTTTACCGTCTACCTATCATTATGAATGATATGCCTCAATTGAAGAGTAGCCCTGCTGAATGAATAGTTCTCAGTCGCTACAGCATTTGCGGTGCTGTTGTAGAAATATGCAAATGACAAATTCCAACTATTTGTAAATTCATAACCCAAACTTAGCTCACCACGATAATTGAACTTTGCATCTCTATTATTGATTTGCTGTTCCCCAGCTGCAACGTCTACTAAATATTTAAGCCTACTCTTGCCCTCAGAGTTATCTAATCTAAAAAATAACTCATAAGCTGAATATCTATCAGGACTAAAATAGATCAGATCGCGCTGCTCATAACTCATAATATTATAGTTGACTCCAAATTTGAGCCGTGGCATAATATTTACTTTGTAATAAAGTGATGCAAAACCACCTTTCCTTTCATTAGAATCTGATTGCCTCCCATAGGATGCCATGGCATATAGTCCTAACTTGTTTCCTTTCAAATAATTAAAAGCGAAAGAGTAATTGTTTTCTACAACGCTGCTCTCCAACAATTCATAAGAATAATTCTTCAATCTATTATCATAGGTGAAATTCGTATACAGGGCACGCCCCCAATGCCCCTCTAAAATCAATCTTTTGAAATACCCACTACTTCCCTCATCCTCAAAACTTGTAGCAAATGCACCCAACCCACCAGTTAGTTTTAAGATTCTGGAAATTTGATAGGTGTCACTTATCCAAAGTGTTTGTTCCTCAGCCTGGGCAATATCTTCATGAGACAATTGATTCCTGTATACTGAAATACCCAAGCGGTGCTTATCCACTAGCATGGCACTTATCTCTCCTGAATAAATAACTGATTGGTTATTACCAGAATCACTAGTTCTGACCGCTCCTAAATTTATCCAAGTTGAAGCCCTAGATCTAACTTGCGACAACAGAGCCAGGTACCGAGCATCTTCTGGGGCAATAACTGAAAGCTCAGTCAAATAGCCCTTAGCCACCTTCATTCTTCCACGCGTATAGGCCTGATGAGCAGATGATAAAAGAATATTCAACAGTGATAGCTTGGCCTGTTCATCATCAGGTTTTAATTTTATTGCAATTGTGATATGAGTCCGTGCCACTTCCATGGAAAACATAGCAGCCTGTGCATTAGCATAACCATAATGTGCTAAAAAAGATTCTGGCTCCTTACCGATCAGTTGTTCATAGATGTTTGCGGCTGCATCAAAATTATCAACCCACATATAGGCTTCTGCAATATTATATAGGATTTCCTTATCGCCAATAAATTTTTGCTCCAAGACCAAAAAATTTGTGAGAGCTAGATGGCTGTCCCCTCCCAAGCCTAATGCTCTATTGTAACATATATTAGCAGTCTTATTCTCAGAGTCAAGCAATAGCACCTTCTCAAAAAACAGCTCTGCTTCTGAATACTGCCCCGCATCTAACAATTCATAACCTTCTTGCATTTGGCTCTCCTGACAGTAAGAGCTGAAATGAAGGCAACTTGAAAGGAATATTGCTATAATTTTTTTAAGCAGTGAGGTCATAAATAGTTTAATAGAAAAAATAAATTTTAGATTCTCTTGATTGCAAATACCATACTAATAATGAATTCTACTATACTATTAAGAGTGGTGCAAATTCATTAGACTCTCTCTCTGGCAGGGAGTAATTTGTTAAGCTTGAGATACAAGTCTATAGGATCAAAAGGCTTGCTGAGATAGTCATCCATACCGGCATCCACCACCTTGACTATCACTTCATTTGATACAGATGCAGACAGTGCAATAATTGGTAAATTGCTGTGGCCGCCTCCCAGCTTTCTAATCTCTGCTACTGCCTCATACCCATTCATCACAGGCATCTGTAAATCCATCAATACCACATCATAAGCTTTGACTTTTACTTTCTCTACTGCTTGATTGCCATCAGTAGCTGAATCATATTGTACATTCCACTTGTCAAAAAATTGCTCTATAACCATAAGATTCATCTGATTGTCATCTACGACCAGCAGCTTCATACCTTTCAAATCAAACTGAGTCTCTTGTTCAGGATCAATCCTTATTAGTTCTTTCTTTATTAATTTATCGAATTTAAGATCAAACCAAAAAGTGGTTCCTTTCCCCAATTTACTCTCTACATTAATCCGAGAATTTTGAAGCTGTAACAATTGCTTGGTTATGGCTAGACCTAGACCTGTACCACCGTACATTCTTGTGGTATGAGTTTCTGCTTGGGTAAATCTTTCAAAAATATTTTTGAGCTTTTCTTGGGCGATGCCTATCCCAGTATCATGGACAGAAAATCTGAGTTTAATTTTATCATCACTCTCTTCTATAATATCGACCTCCAACTCAACGTGGCCTTCATTAGTGAACTTAACAGAATTCCCAAGAAGATTAGTCAATACTTGTGAAAGCCTCAAGCTATCACCCTTGACCCCATCAGGAACCATAGAAGAAACTGTCGTGCTTAAATGAATACCTTTTTCTCTAGCACTGAATGAGAATGAATTTATGGTGCCATTAATGATCTGTCGTAAATTAAAAGGGGAATTATCAAAATGTAATTTACCACTGGTCAGCTTGTTGTAATCCAATATGTCATTTATCAAATTGAGCAAATGCCTGGAAGAAAACTTTAGCGCATTTATATTGTCCAGTTGACTATCCCTAGGCTCATCCATAAGCAGAATATTACTTATGGCAATCACTGCATTCAGAGGCGTTCTAATTTCATGAGACATGGTAGATAGAAACTTGGACTTGGCCTTATTGGCTTTTTTCAGCTCGTATTCTTTTTCTTTGATCTGAGTAACCTCTGCTAAAGAGCCGATAGCACCTTCAATTATGCCTTCTTGAGATTTGAGTAGTTTAACATTCATCTCCCACCACTTTAGATTTCCAGAACTATCATATCGACTGAAAGTTGTTTCAAGTACTTCAAAATCCTTATTAATGATCTGCCCCTTCACTTCTGAGTCAAAATGCTTTATCCCATTCGAATATTCCATGAAATTGCGGCCCATACTCTGAGCCACTGAAGCCTCAGAATATTTTATCCAAGCAGGATTCAGGTAAGTAAATCGACCACTAGAATCCACCTCGAAAATGACGTCAGCAACATTAGCCATCACCTTGTCCAGTTGTTCTTTAGATTTAATAACTTCCAAGGCTACTTCATCGACTTCTTCCTGTAACTTCTTATTGGCAAGGTAGAGTTCCTTGGAATTATGTTCAAGAACATGTTCAAGATGCCTCACGTCATTCTCATTAGATATATAAGCCTCATTTACAGCTTGAAAAAAATTACTATACTCCAGAAGAATATACTCAGGAATACTATGCTTCCTAACTTGTCTTTTCAATAATCTATTGAGACTTTTATTTGTCATTATTTCCGTAGAGATTCGGAGAAGGTGGTAATTGTCATAGTCTGATTATGCAATTGACAGAGATCGCTCTTTCCGAAGGGTGCTAACTCACCATAACTATAGAATCCTGTCATTAGCGGGCAATCACCTAGCACTTCTCTTACTACCTCTACTTCTTCTTCCACCTGTTGCTTGAGCACTAAACGCCTTCCCACACAACTGATAAGCAATGCAAATTCTGCCTCATCCTCTCCTATGGAGGCCTTTACATTTTCAGCAGATCCTTCAGCGCCGTTTATCAGTCTATCCATATTTCCTTTCATAAGTCTTACATAAGAGTCTTGATGAATGCTTCCAGCAAAAGTCAAACTCTGCTCCTCTTCATTGACAGCAAGTATCGTCCTTACCAATGGTGCATCTGTTTCATTTACTCTCATACTCAGGGGAAATAAAAGTCCTGATCCTGGCAAATCTTCTGCCTGCTTACCTAGATAAGATTTATACAATTCCAATGCCGGCTTGCCATCTAGTTCATATAAAACATTGCTAACTGATCTTGTTACTTTCCGTTCTATCCCAAACGAATCCCAACCAGCTTTAGAACTGTAGGCTACCTTTAGGTCTGACCCATATAAGCCTAAACCCACTATGGAGTTCGTCAGTATCTCTCCATTTTTTATAGTGTATGTAGAAGAAAAATCAGTTCCATCACCCGCCAAACCTCCTGTCACACTAACACTAGATGGCACTACGTCAGAGAAGCCTTTTACCAGTTCAGCTCCATTGACTCTTAAGCCATCACTGAATACTAAAATATGCTTGAGATCATCTTTCATCAACTGATCTGCTAGGCTGGCACCAGCCTTATGACTGTTGTCATAAGTTTCCGCAATTACACTAGAAATACGATGCTTGGTAGTCTCAAATTTCAAAGCACTCAGAACTATGGAATTGTCATCCACTTGTGTATTCATAATCTCACCAGAAGTAGAGCATCCTGTAATGCTAGCATCAGGATACCTTGCACTTAATTCTGAAACGAATACAGTTGCATCACCATAACCAGGAGAGATGAATAGAAAAATAACATCTGGCTCGAAAGCGATCTGTAAAGTGTGATCCTCCCCACTCTTCATTGATTTTTGATAAGTCTTCATGTTAGAGTTTGTCTCAAATGATATTTATGCTATTCATAATTATTGGTTTGTGAGCCCTACTAATAGGTATCACCTTCTTTCCTATGACCAAGGAGTTATCTTCGATATCGACTATTTTATCAAGATTGACTATATAGGATCGATGTACTTTTAAGAACCTGGGATAAGTTAATTTCTCCGCTAAAGATTTCAAGGCACCATAAATAATATGCATACCACGATCAGAAATAACCTTTATATAATCGCCTACATTCTCGAAATACAATACCTCAGAATAGGGTAATCTTACAAACTTGCCATCACTCTTTACATACAGCTCGGTTGCAGAAGAACTTATAGCCACTTCATTGAGCTTTTGGTGATTAGACAGCACTTTATCTATAGCTTTATTGAATCTAGCTAAACCAATAGGCTTCGTCAAGAAATCAACGACATCATACTCAAAAGCATCAAAAGCATACTCTCTATTTCCAGTTGTTATGATAATCTGAGGAAAGTAAACCAATTGATTCATAAGTTCTAAACCACTCATTCCTGGCATTTCTATGTCCAAAAAAAGTAGATCAATTCTTTCAATCTTCAGATACTCCAATGCTGATTTTCCATCATTGAAAGTACTATTTATGACTAGTTCCTCATTATTCTTGCAATATTCCTCCAAGGCAAGTACTTCCATTGGATTATCATCTACTACAACTGTTCTTATCATATACCAGTATTATTTTGAGAAGTGAAAACTCTTAAATTTTCATATTCATTTTTCACATACTTCAAGGATTCACTATATGATTTCTGTAAATGAGTAATATTAAAATTGAGATTCAGCGATCCTTGTTTCCTGGCCATATTCTCTAAATCATACATCATCTTACTTAACTTAGGCAAGCCCACCCAAGTGAAGTTGTTTTTAATCTTATGGGAAAGTGCCCGTACAGCTTCGTAATTATTGTGCTGTATATATTCCATCAAGGTTATCATATCAGCGTCTGTGGTAGAAAGAAAAATACCGAACATTTTCTCACAAAAAGACAGGTTCTCACCGTAAGTCTTATTAAGAAATTCTACATTCAGATTTTCGTTAAAGGTGTATTTCGCGGAGTTTTGGCTAGAATTGTTTGAGTTGACTTCACTTAGAGTCTGTGTTACCATCTTACATCATAAAGGACACGAAGTGCCTATTCTCAAATAAATCTATCGTATTAAGGACAGGTTATATACCCCAATACCCCTATTGGGGATTCAGAAGAGCTACAGACAATAAAATAACTAGATATATAGTTTTATAACTAAGAATTTAGTTATAACTTTGCGTTATGGAAAAAAGACTTACTAAAGCAGAAGAGGAAGTGATGCAGATGTTCTGGGAACACGGTTCCAGCACAGTGACAGAACTCATCAATAAGATGGAGGAACCCCACCCTCCTCATTCCACCATTTCGACTTTTGTACGCATCTTGGAGAAAAAAGGCTATGTCAACCACAAGGCTTATGGCAGGACTTACGTCTACTCTCCTACCATATCCAAAGACAGCTATTCTAAAAAATCCATCTCTAATCTGGTCAACAAATACTTTGGGGGTTCAGTGAATGAGTTAGTCTCTTTCATAGCCAAAGAAGAAAATCTGAGTTTGAAAGAAATTGCAGAACTTATGGATTCTTCAGCCAAAAATGTGGACCTATGATAGCTTACGCGATAGAATTCAGCTTGATACTAGCCTTACTGGGCAGTCTTCACTTTATCTTGTTGAGAGAGAGCAAGAGTTTCCGTTTTCTGAGAATTTATATCACTGGTGGTATAATACTTGCTGGGCTCTTACCCTTCTTACCACCTGTAATGACGAGTAACTTGTCGGTACTCACTGGCATGTTACCTGTCATAGAAATCAGCAATGGAGCTGCCCTCCCTGAGCTACTCACTGAATCCTACACATACACCCCTTGGAAGTTAGTATTCTTTTTATATGGCTTTGTGACAATAGGATTCTTAACAAGATTCATCTATTCACTTTCTAAAATCAGCAGCATAATCAATAGATCTCAGCCCCAAATAATAAATGGACAAAAGCTGAGGATATCGAGTGAGATTTCAGATCCATGTTCATTTCTCGATCACATACTGCTCCCACCCCTAGCTGGTGTGCAAGAACCCACTCTGAAAACCATTCTCAGTCACGAACTTCTACATATCACTTACAAGCATACCTATGAGAAATTATTCTGGGAAGTACTTTCCATTTTTCTCTGGTGGCACCCTGCCACCTGGTACCTGCGTCAGCAAATTACCTTGACACATGAATATCAGGTCGATGCAGCCATGACCGATTCAATCGTGAAATCCAACTATCAGAACATACTAATTGAACTGGTGATAAAACCGTATAATCTGAGCTTGGTGAATCCAATAACCTCTA